>JGI24708J26588_10000079_pt1 | contig 68499 bp, 35 predicted proteins | sample BioPla1DNA2_FD_26588 | JGI IMG/M metagenome (IMG submission 26588) | reverse complement strand
TTTCATCTGCTCCACCAATGTTGTACTGCAGTGTCCATGTTGTCCCGGTAGTATTTACCGCAGTCCACTTCACGATTGAACCCGCTGCATTGATTACTGCTTCATTGGCGTAGGGGAAAGCTGTGGCTATAGCTTGTGTTCTCCAATTACCACCCCGGTTGAGAAAAGCTTTTTTCCCAAGGTTATAAACATAGTAAGTAGTACCTGATACAGGTACACTACCTTTTAGTGCCGGCGCATCCCAGGTTTGTGCAAAGGACACGCTGCTCATTCCTACACATAGGATAAGCNATGAGATTAAGTGTAATTTTCTTTTCATTTTACAAATAGTTTAAAAAATTAATTTTGATACCCCTCCGCTAACAGCAAAACCGTGATAGCAATTGTGTTTGTTACCTTCAGGGATGTTAATAAATAGATTGTTGTTGTTTTAAAAATAGTTGTTGCTGTTTTGATAAAATCGTTTTTCAATGATATGTTAATAACGCATTTTAAGATGGTCGCAAAGGNACTAAACATAAACATATTACGCAATANTTTAGGGCGTATATTTTTAGGAAAATTTTAATTTCTATCTAAAAACCCCAAAATAATGACTAGAAGTATTTGATATTTAGTTTGTTATGTATTCGATTAATTTTTAAACACAATTTGTTCCAACATCTCCTGTCCATTGAACCAGCTCAGCAAATACATGCCGGCCGGCAGGTCGGATATATCGAAAACTGTACTTCCCGAAGCATGACAGCTTATACTTTTCAATGCCTTGCCCATTATGGAATAGAGCGTCATGGTTTTATCTGCCCGGGGCGAAAGCCTGGTTTCGACAGTAAGTATATCGCTTGTGGGATTGGGATACACCATCATTTGGTTGTGGCTGTTCATTCTTGTCGGAGATACGGTGCTGGGACCCACATCCAGCTTCACCCCTTCCCAGCTTGGAACGGTTCTTAAAATCTTGCCGTCCTGTCCAAAATCCAGTTGGTCTATGCATACCTCCCTGTGATAGCCGGGACCATCGTTCAGATAAGCCGCATTGATACGATGATAAACGAAGTACCATTTGTCTTTGCCGGGTAATTGCAAAACGGAATTATGTCCGGTGCCGAAAATGTAATTTTCAGCATCTTGTATCAGGATCACCGGATTGTCAGCTACCGTAATATTGCCAAGGGGAGAGGTTGAAGTGCCGTATGCCACATGATAATTCGTAGATCCTGTATCGTCCACCGACCACAAGAAATAGTACAGACCGTTGCGGTAAAATACGTAAACACCCTCGCGGTAGGCATGTGTGGATAAATCGCCACCGGCGGGAGTCATGACCTTGATCGTGTTCGATTTGATGGAAACCATATCGTCATTGAGTTCCGCACCTGCCAGATACCCATTTCCCCAATAGAGGTAGAATTTTCCGGAGACGGGGTCTTCAAAAACGCAGGGGTCGATTTGTTGTCCCCAGCCTGCCGGTGAACTCGTGATCAGGGGTTCTCCCAAATCGGTAAACGGACCGGTTGGATGGTCGGCAACGGCAACACCGATTTGTTTGCCTCCGCCTGCAGTCGGATTGCCGCTGAAGTAGAAATAATATTTGTATGTGTCCCCGATTTTTCTTTCTATGATGGCGGGTGCCCAGGCATTGCCGTTTGCCCAGCTCACCTGGTCGGTTGACATGTCTAAGATCACTCCCTCATCCTGCCAGTTGAGCAAATCGTCGGAAGAGAAGACTTTGAAATAATATCCTCCCCATCCGGGATAGCCGTCTGAAGTGGGGTAGAGGTAGTATTTATTGGTTTGGTGTGCATAGATGATGTCCGGATCGGCATAAAAGCCGGGCAATACAGGATTGCGTGCGATGCTCGCTTTTACGTTGTACTGCTTGCTCTGTCCTTTGAAACTCAAATTATACGTGATACCTCCATCGCTGAAATCTTGTGCTCCGGCAGGTGTAAGCAAGGTGCCGGGCCATGTCAGAAATTGCGGGTCAAAAGATGATAAGTCGGTATTTTCATCTACCGGCAAGAAAATTTGATTGTCATCTAAAATCCAGTAATCTTTTCTCACAGCGGGGGATTGTACGTCTAAAATCTCCATGGGCAGGGAAGCTCCCCATTTCTGCATCAGCCTTTCTGCTTCCTCTTCCGTAATCTGAATGGTGGTACCATGTCGTGGTGCAAAATCCATGGAGCCGTTATCCACAATGGTGAAGTTCGACAAATCCGTGGATTGGGTAAACTGATACCTTCCCGAAGTGTACATATCATACATTAATATGTAGATGTCGGAGTTAATTAGTTTATAGGTACATGAACCCTCAACAGACTGAGAGGTTTGCTGCAGGTACCTGTCTTCTTCAATCACGAAGGGACCGTGTGTATAATCGGAGACTGCTTTCTTGATGCCGTTTCCACTGCCTTCAGTCTTGAAAAACATATGGTATTTACCATTGTGGTAAATGATGTCGCCGTCGATGGTGGAAGTAGGATGGTCGAACAACACCACCGGTTCGCTTACGAAATCCGTAAATTCAGAGTTGGTATAAGCATAATAGATGACGTCTTTTGCATCTCCTGAACGCATAGACCAGTAAACCATGTATTTCCCTTCGTCCGGGTCATAAATGGTTTGGGGTGCCCAGGCGCGGTTGATGGTGCTGAAAGCCGGGAAGCGTGTTTTGATATCTATGGCGCTGTGCGTCCAATTGACTAAATCCGGTGATTTGAGCAACACAATGCCGTGGTTGCTGTTCCAGCCCAAAGCAGATTTCATATCTGTCACCACCATGTAAAAATAATTTCCGTCCTCGCTCCTCAAAATATGCGGGTCGCGTACCGCCTGATAATGACTGATGGTGTCGGAGGCAATGACAGGTTGGTTGTTATTCAGTGTTTTATAATTAAGCCCGTCCCTGCTGATGGCAAAGCGGATGGATTCCTGGTCGCCTGAATTGCCTGTGAAATAGGCAAACAGATAAGCGGTATGTCCTTCGTCTTCGTGTATGCAGACTGTGAATTCTTTCGTTTGGCTGAAGCTTCCCAAAGTAGCTGTTGCCGTTAGTTTAACCGACAAATTGCCGGCTCCCTTCACAGGCAATTGTAAAACTTGTCCGTCATTGCTCAAGAAATCCGGATTGTCGGACACCCAGGAGATGGTTGAACCCTCCAACCCTTTGGTCGGTAAATTGATTTTTTGCAACCAGAAACACCGGTCACCCAAATCGATGGCGTTGATATCATGGGTTACAGCAGATTGAGCATCTAAAGCCGGTATGATGGTGATGGTGAAAGCTTTTTGTAAGCTCTGACCCTGAAAGAAAAGTGTGGCGGTCAATGTTACTTCAACGGACGGGTTTCCATATGCCGGACGGGTTACCTTACCCGTATTGCTTAAATATTGCAGGTTGTCGGACGACCAACTTACCTGAACCCTGCCATTTATATAATTCGGCAAGTCTAAATCGCTGCGCACCTCATCCGTATTGCCTAATGTCAATGCATTATAGGCGTCTTGCACAGTTTGTTGTGCAAATTCAAGATTCAGTGTTTCCAGTTGTGCGGTCAGTTGGTTGATCTCGCTTTGGTTTAAAGCCCGGTTGTATATTCTGAAATCGCTGAGAGAGGTGTTTTTCAGATAAACATCTCCGGAAAAGTGCGGGCGTCCTAACCAGTTGTAATCAGTGCTTTGACCCATATCTTTTGGCTGCAGGGAAGCATTCCCGGAGGTACGGAGTTCTCCGTTGATATAAATGCTGCCGGTATTGCCGGACTGCACATAGATTACATTTTCCCATTCGCCTTTGCGGGCGGCACCACCTATTTGTATGCCTACCACTTCATTGCCCCATCCGCCGCTTGACTGTGCATAGCGCTGTTGATTTACCCTGTAAGCAATGTATCTGCCCCGCGTTTGGTTGCATGATTCGCGGGTTGAAAAAGCCCATACGAAATTGCCATTGCCGGTGATATTGGTTGTGGGGTCAATAAAGATATTCACAGCTACGGTGAAATCTTCCAAAGTGGCGATCATGGCGCCCACATCGGTGCCCATATCCAGATACCCGTCCTGACTCCCTAAATTCAGGATACCGATATCACCTGTGGTGGAGAGTGCAGCTTCGTTTTTCAGGGTACCGTGATATCCGTTGCCACTTTTATCTTCTACAAAAGTCGGATTGCCACTGTCGGCTTCAAAATCATAATGTAATTGCAAACCTTGCTGCAGATCTTGCCCGTGCAAACCCACCCGGCACAGGATTAATCCTATGGGTAAATAAATCTTTTTAAAATTATTGCCGAATTTTTTGATTCTTCTTTTCATAAATCTTTAATCTTTGTCTTTGTTCTTTTGTCTTTTGTCTTTTGTCTTTTGTCTTTGTTCTTTTGTCTTTGTTCTTTTGTCTTTGTTCTTTTGTCTTTGTTCTATAAATCTATAAAAATCATTTAACTATCAGTTTTTGCGTAAAGCCCGCAGATGTCCTGACAATATAGATGCCCGGTTGTGCTTTAATTTCGGTTGTTTCATCCGTTAAATCAACAGAAAACAGCAAAACTCCCAATACATTATATACCCGGCAGGTTTCAAGTGCCCGGGTTTTTTGGATCATGATTTTTTTGTTTTCTGTCCATGCTTTCGTTGAACCGATGAGAGGATTGCTTGTTCCTGCTGCGGGATTGTCGTGGGCATATTGAAGCCTGGATACTTCTCCGGCCAATTCTTCAATTTCGCTGATTTTCAGCGTTCTGTTCATCATTTTGAAATCATACAGCAGGGTGTTTCTCAGGTAAACATCCGAACCAAACGGCGATCGTCCCAGCCAGTTGTAAGTTGTCGCCCCTATTTCAGAGGGTGTATAATATACCTTTCCCTCTGCTTTGAGTTCCCCATTGATGTAGATTTGGGCAACATTCCCCATTTGTGTGTAAAGCATATGTTGCCATTTCCCTTTGGTAGCCGGCAGGCCGATTTGCAGAGCTTCAGATTCATTTCTCCAGCCACCTTCCGACAAGGCGTAGCGTTGTGAGTTCACGCGATATGCGATGTATTCTCCGTTGGTTTCGTCACAGTTTTCCCGGGTTGAAAATGTCCATAAGAAATTCCCGGCGCCGGTAATGAAAGTCGTGCTTTTGATGTGGTAATAAACGGAGACTGAAAAGTCATCCATTTGCGCCAGGGCGTTGCCTGCTTCGGCGCTCATGTCCACATATCCGTTTGCAGCGCCCAGGTTTATCACCCGGTATGTTCCCATTTGCTGCGTACTTGCCCCGTTTTTTAATTCAATATTGAAATTGTTTCCTGTTAAATCAATGATTTGGTTGTTTTCTGCGGCTTGAAAATGGATCAGTGGCGGACCTGTTTTTTCAGCCAGGAAATTTCGGTAAGCCTCTTTAAGAGAGGCGACTTCATTGCTGACGTCCTCCTCGGTTGCTTCTTCATCCTCCATCAAAGCTTTAGATGCATTCAGGGTAGCTTCAAAGTTACTGACAATATCTGCCGGATATTCTCCGACTCCGCTGCCTGCATCGATGTTCTGAAGTTTATTTTCAATATTCCTGATCAGTAGAGACAACTCGAAAGTGTCAACTTTTTTTTTTGTGAGCAAACGCAGGCCAAAAACGCCACCCGCCACATTATTGGCTTTGGGTTGGAACCTGACTGTGATGGACGATTTGCCGGTGAGCATACGTGCCGGTATGGGATATTCCACATCCACAAATTCATTTTTATTCCACTTGCCCGTTACATTTTCGGTCACCAAAACTTCACCATCAATTAGGATATCGAAGGTACGATTGCCGCCTTCATTACCCCAATACCTTACCATCAGGAAGAGTTCTTCTTTTCCTTCTGTGAGCAGGTTATAGCTGAAGAACCCTCCGCTTCTGGCATCCCGCCATCCTTCTTCCATATGGTATCCCGTATAGGATTCATGTGATTGTAGTTGATGGTCCACCTCCGGCTGTTGTTCGCCGGGGGATACCATATCAACAGTGCGGTTGTCCAGGGTCATCTTTTCATGTTCCGTTCGGTCCATGTCATCTTTCACCCTCAGATATTCCCTTTCCGTCATGGATAGCCAGTACATCATATACCTGCTGTCGTGGATGCGGAAGAAAGGTTCGAAGACCAGGTCTTTGTTTTTTTCCGATATGAATAATTCCGGTACGGTAAATTGCAGGGTTTTGCCCGGTACAGGCTGCATATTATTGAGTTTTTGCAGAATTTCTTCTCTTTCTCCGACAATAATCGGTGCTTCTGTCAGGGGGATCATCGGGCCGTTGGCTACATGTGCCCAGCGACCGTCATCTGCTATCAAGCCTGCCAAATGCTCTGTTCCTGTACGGGCACCCAGCAGTACGGGACCGTACATCACAGCTATGTATTCGGGAACATTGGGCATTTCTTCTATGCTTACGTGCATGGGAGTTTTAATTTCCACCACATCATTGTTGTTCCATGTTCTCTTTATTGCCACGTAAGAAGCCGGTGATGCGGATGCGGCATAGTTGACACCATTGCACACAACAGACATCTCTCCCGGTTTTACCCATCCCGGATAACGCACCATCAATGTAAATTCCTGAGGAGTATCTGTTTTGATGATGAGTTTACTGCTGTCAGCATCGGGGAAGAGAGTTTCCTGTTCGATGGCAATACCCTTTTCCTTCCAGTTCAATTCAGATGCAACAAATAAGTTCAGGTACAAGGAATCTCCCGAATGGGTATAGATAAACTCACTGTATTTTCCATGGTTTTCCATGCCTGTGCCTACGCAGCACCACATAGCCGAGTTGGGTGCGGAATATACGCGGTAGTGTTGCGGTCTGGCTGAGGTAAAATACACATATCCGCCATGTTCGGGATGTTGAGTTGACAGGATGTGATTCATCATGGCACGCTCATAAAAATCAGCATATTTGGCATCCGGGTCCATGCTGAACAAGTTTCCGCTCAGTTTGAGCATGTTGTTGGTGTTGCAAGACTCGGGACCATTGCGTGTTTCTGTATAATCCCTGCAAGCACTTGCTGAGGGGAAGTGTTCATCCCGGCCGTTGCCGCCCAGTGCTAAAGAACGGTTGGTAGTAACTGTTTCCCAGAAGAATTTTGCTGCAGTGTTGTAGGCTGCCTCATTACTTAAATCTGCAACGCGGGCATAACCTATCGCTTTGGGAATTTGCGTATTGGCATGCATATTATCCAGGTTGTCAACGCGTGCCGACATTCTGTCGAACAATACCTTGTGAGAAAACTTTTTGGCTGCATTCAAATATTTTACATCTCCGGTGATGGCGTAAGCATCGGCATATACCTCGTTCATTCCACCGTATTCTGCCACCAACATCGTTTCCATTTGCGATTCACTCAAGGGGTTGATAATGGTCAAGCCCCAGTCGCACAGGTCCAGGAACATTTGTTTCGCATCTTCATTACGTCCGTATGCCCAGGCATCGCGCAAGCCCGCAAATGTCTTATGGATATTATACCAGGGCACCCATTTATCGTTCAAACCAAAAGCTGAGGCATTGATATTTCCGGCTTTTATTTGGTCCCACATGGTCAAACCTCCTGTGATTGCTCCTACATAACCATTGCCAAAGGCTGTTTGACATCTTTTTAATTCAGACACAATATAATCCATGCGGTCTTTACAGTCAGTATTGCCGCTGGCAGCATAATGAATAGCCATAGAGGACAGGTAATGCCCTAAGATATGACCGTCCAGATCTTCCCAGTTCGGAAAAACGGGTTTGGTGGTAGGCAGGTTTGCTGCTTTTAAAAACGACACCAATAACCTGTCAGTGTCGTATTTCAACAAGTTCTGTATGTTCAAATCCATGGCATCTTTGTAGATACCGTCCTTAAGACGGATGTCTTGCAGGGGGAAGCGGTCAGGATAAAGTTGTTCCTGAGCAATTAATTGATGGGATGCTAAAAACAGCAGCGACAAAAAGATCAGTTTAAATTTCATGACATAAAAGTTTTCTATGATATAAAGTTTTCTATGATATTAATTTAGCCGTAGGTAAGTTGTCTCAGGCTGCAAAGATACAACAAAGTTTTAAGTTTGAACTGTGTTTTTTTTGAATTATTCTCCTATAATTATGCTTATTTAAGCTATTCTTCTTATATTTGCAGCCTAATCTAAACATATATAACAATATTGTGTTGGGTGTAGATCAAGCACCTGAGTGCGTTTGGTGGTATTTTAAAAACACGTTTCAATCATATGAAAACACGAATTACCTTTCTTATCCTTGCGCTTTTTGCAAGCTCTTTTGTTTTTGTTCAAGGCCAATCAGTAGTCAGTACATCAGATTTTTTCGTTGCCCAGCCGGCTGCAGACCGCATGGTCGCATTTGATGTTGAAGATGAAGGTGTCAGTACACCCATCACCTGGGGCTTGGATTTAGCCTGGCTGGATGAAAATAATATCCGTCGCGGAGTGGCTTTTATGGGGATTGATAATGTAGAAGTGATCAGGGCGTCTTTTCAACCCATACGTCCTTTAGTCAATGATGATATTTCTGAAGGCCAGATAGATACTTTGAACTGGCGCTTGAATATTATTGAGGCCCGCACCAATCCGGGTACTAAGATCACGTTGAATTGCGACCATCCCAAGGTGGATTCCTGGTACGTCGGTAATGCTTTAAGATGGGCTAAGTTGATTGATGCCACCACCAGGCGTGTGCAGGAACGTGGTCACGAGGTGATCACTGTGGCACCATTCAATGAACCGGACTATACGCAGGTGGGACAGGGAACCAAGGATGATTTTTATAATATAGCCGGAGAGTTGCGTCAGATGTCACGTTTTAACAATATCAGGATCAGTGGGGGTAATACCCTGAATTGTGATGAGGCTTTGCCCTGGTATAATCATTTGAAAACCAGATTGGACGAAGGAAATACCCACCAGTTGGCCGGTTCTTTTGATTCCTATGCCAATTTTTTCACTGAAGTTAGAAACAATGGACACCACGCTACTGCGGACGAGTTGCACAATGTGATGGAGGCTATGGTTGGTGTTGAGTATGGTATGCAGACCGGAATATGGTGGGGTACAGCCGAATATGCCCGTGGTGAGTTTGTGAAAACCACTCGTCATGGCAAGCGTCTGGCTTATGCAGAACATCGTCCCAATTGGACTTCCGCAGCAGTTTATCGCAATGCAGAGGGTAAGTTGCAGGCTTTTGGCGGAACTTCAGAGCGTCAGGCAGCTACTACCAGCTATCGTTTTTTATCCAAAGACAAGCCTTTGTTTTTTGATGGTTACGGACCGCAGAATGAGTATGTGATGACTTTGCCCGGTGGAACAGGCTATCAGCAAGGACAAACCAATGCTGAGCGTGTGGTGAATATCAGTTGGGGAGATGACGTTCAGCCTGTAATAAATGGCACATACGTCCTGGTAAACCGCAACAGTCAAAAGGTTATGGAAGTGGCAGATGCCTCAATGGACAACGGTGCGACCGTGAGACAATACACTTATTCAGCCGGTGCTACACATCAACAGTGGAATGTTGTTCCTGTTGACCCCGGCGTAGGTGGTGATTTTAGTTATTTTAAAATCACGGCAGTCCACAGTGGGAAATCCCTGGATGTTTATAATTTTTCCCTCAACAACAACGATCCTATCAAAATGTATGATGATAATTCAAACGCCGTTCAACAATGGTATCTGGAGTATGTTGAGGATGGTTGGTTCCGCATCCGAAGTCGTTTCAGTGCGAAGTGCCTTACTATTTCCGGTAATTCTACCCGAGATAGAGCCCCCGTTGTACACTACGATCCGACCGGTCATAATAGTCAACTGTGGCGCTTTTTACCTGTAGATGCGCCTATTGAGTTTGTTGCTCCTTCGGCACCCGCTAATCTGAGTGCTGTCGCACAAAGACATTCTGTTTGGTTAGAGTGGGATGATGTTGGCGGAGATGTGGATAGTTATATCATTTTCCGCAGTGAAACTCCGAACGGGGATTATGAAACCATTGCCCGCAATGTTGAGACTCTTGCTTTCGTTGACAATACGGTGTCACCGGGTAAGTCCTATTATTATAAAGTGAAAGCCATTGACAGGTCCCTGAACAGGTCCGGTTATTCCAATGCAGTTTCAGTCCGGGCGACAGGAGGCGATAATAAGTTGGTGGCATATTACAATTTTGATGATAATACCCTGGATAAGTCAGAGAATCTGTTGCATGGCTCCTTCAGCGGAACAACGAAATATACGACCGGAAAAATCGGNACTAAAGCAGCCGAATTTGATAAAAGCAATTCTTACCAACTTCCGCCGACCGTAGCAGACTTCGATGAGATTACCATTGANGCCTGGGTTTATCCGCGATATCAATGGACGTTTACTAATCTTTATAAAGAAGATTGGCAGCGAATTTTTGATTTCGGCAATGGAGAGTCGGAGTACATGTTCCTTACAGTTCGTGCTGAGGATACCGGTAAACTCAGGTTCGCCATTAAAAACGGTGGTGATGAACAGCGATTGGATGCACCTCTCTTGACAAGGAACACGTGGTCGCATGTGGCAGTAACTTTGGGCAATGGAACTGCCCGCATATATGTAAATGGAACAAAGACAGCAGAATCTAACAGTTTTACCATTAAACCTTCGGATTTCAAACCTGTTTTGAACTATATAGGAAGAAGTCAATTCCCTGGTGACCGTCTGTTTTGGGGCTATGTAGATGATCTCAAGATCTACAATTATGTTAAAACGAATTTTGATGACAGAAACTCAGCTGTTTCATACTTAAGTGTTACAGAAGACAATCTTGTTTTTGATGATATCGACAATACACAAAGAACATTCAGGGTATCCGGCATCAATCTGACCAATAATATTGTACTTTCCGCTCCTGCAGGGATCACGCTTAATCCTTCCACTGTAGCTGCTGCAGATGCGGCGGCAGGGAAAACGATAACTGCGACCTGGGATCCGGGCGTGTTGGGTACTATATTAAACGGAGTAATTACCATATCCTCCACTGGCGTTGGTAATCAAACTATCAACTTCGCCACTTCCGAAGATTCGGATTGCACCAATTTCCTGGCTCCCGCCAAGAATTTGATAGATGACCCGTATTTCAACAATCCCGAACAGCCGGGTTGGGGGAATCACATCGCCACTTCTGACAATGCATATTGTGGATCATTTTCAGGAAAAGTATGGGGGCAAGGTGGCGGTTCCGGTTCTTTGGATAGAACTGTTGCCTGGAATGCAGAAACACCCTATATCATTCGTGCTTACGTGAATACGAATGCTGATGGGTTTGTTTTAGGTTTGGGAAATGCTTATGTTGGCGGAGTTAAAGACAATGAAACTTACAATTCCATCTCTAACACAGGAGGAGCATGGCAATTGTTTGAAAACACCTTTGTTACGGGTGCAGATGCCACTTATGGATCACTTTGGTTTAACAANTATGCTTCCGGGATCAACGGAACCGGATACATTGATAACCTCGAACTTTATGAAGCCCGTATNGTCAGCTTCGACACAAATGGTGGTAGTGCAGTTTCTCCAATNTATGTAGTCAAAGGTGAGAAAATAGCTGCTGCACCGGAAACCACATTGNCGGGTTATATATTCCNGGGCTGGTACAAAGATGCAGGCTATGATACTGCCTGGAATTTTGCAACCGATGTGGTGGACAGCAATACAACCTTGTACGCCAAATGGCAGCAAGATGTTGGGGTAGGAATTTATCCATCCAATGATGTAGTAGTGAAAACTGAATACTTCAGTTTGGTCGGTGTACAATTGGAAAAAGTTGACCAAACAGGATTGTATATCGTTAAAAAGGTTTATGATTCCGGTAGAGTTGAGGTTCTGAAGCAGTACATCAAGCATATGAATTAAGAGCGGTGCGGGTTCCGGGTTCCGGGGTCGCGTGGTCAGGTTCTCGCAGATTGACGTAGATTTTAGGTCGTAAACAAAATTTACCCGGGGACTGGCTTTAAGCCAACCCCCGGGTTTTTTGTATACTTCGTAAATCGGTGTTACTAATTTGGGACATCCGACATCTGACGTTATAATCAGCGGGAAATCTTCTGTGTAAGTCCGCTCAATCCGTGTGATTCGCGTGCTATCTCCGGGAAACTACTCGATCACAATGCTCTTTTTGCAGGAAGCATATGCACTGAAATAACCCAATTCAGCGCCATTGATGTTCGTAATAGGATTTGTTTTGGTGCTGCCCTGCACAAGTTGACCTAAGTAGCTGAAAGAATAGAAGTAATTATATACAGCTTCTGAAATCGACTGCATCTCAATGGTTAATGTATCACCCGGAGAAAGCTGTCTGTCGAAGTTAGTCAAAAAACTTTTGCTGTCTTTACCATTGTTTAATTTATCGTCTTCCACATACGATGCGATAATTTTTCCGTTCACATATTCCACAAACCGATAGTAATTGGTTTCTTTAGCCGGATCTGTATATTCGACTATGACCTCCCATTCAGGCATTTTGACACCTTCTATTTCGGGTAATATTGACCTTCTTGCCCTTAACTTATTAATAGATACGGATTCAGCGGGCATTACGTCCATCGAGTTGATAGTTTTTTCGGATTCATTGGTTTGAACTGTCAATTTGTAAGTTGAGCCCGGCATTCCCCGGATCTTGTTGGAGCGGTAATGTCCCGGAGAAACTTCCACAAGGATTTCAGAGATACCCGAGTTATCTTCCAATGTCACCAGGGCATTTTTTATCAGATTGTCCTGAGGGTTACTGCTGTTTATTTCTGCTGTTTTTGACAGGATCACTTCTGCACATTCCAATGCCGGAACATGTCCTTCAACTACGATTTCCGGTTTTACCGGATTGAATTCAAATTCTATAGTCTCCGAACACGAAGTCGCTACATATACCAATGTCAATATCGGTAAAAATATTTTTTGAATGGTGCGTATTGTTTTCATAACTGTGAACTTTAAAAATGAAAATTGTAAGTTATTGAAGGTATAGCCGTGAATAAGTAAGTCATGACCGCTATCGTTTTATCCTGATTGGCCGGGTCTTGTTTGAAATTAATTGAAAATGCATTTTTGCGTGCATAGGCATTATAAACAGATAAATTCAAACTGCTTTTGTACCGTCCTTTCGTGTTCAAATTCCAGGTTAATCCTACATCCAATCTATGGTAGTCAGGCATGCGGTTCGCATTTCTTTTATCATAATTGTAGCGTACCTCGCCGTTGATTTCATATTTTCCGCTTGGGAATGTAACAGCATTTCCGGTTTGATACACCCAGGTTGCCGACAGAGTCCATTTGTCCGAGAAATCGTACATGCCAACGACAGAGACGTCATTCGTCATATCCTGTCTTGCGGGATACCAGGCTCCGTTATTGATACCTATGATGCTCAATTCAGTCCTGGACAGATTATATCCAAGCCATCCGTGCAGTTTTCCTGTGGCCTTTTTCAACAACAACTCTAATCCGTACGACCTTCCGTGTCCAAAGAGTAATTGACCTTCAATGTGTTCATTGGCTTTGATGTTGGCACCTGTCCTCAAATCGATGGCATCGTGCATCCACTTGAAATAGGTTTCGGCTGAAAATTGATACATGTCCTGACGGAAATTTCTAAAATAACCCGCAGTAAACTGATCGCTGATCTCCGGTTTTACGTTGGTGCTTGACATCAACCAAATATCAATTGGTAAGGAGGCGTCTGAAGATGAAATTTTGTGAATATTCTGTGAGTGATTAGAATACGCCACCTTTACTGATTGTTTGTTGTCTATGATATGTGTGATATTGATCCTCCTTTCGGGAGTGAAATAGGTTTTAACGGGTGATTTGGCGTAGAACCTCAAAGAATCGGTAACTAAACCATCAGTATAAATATAATACGTGCCTATTCCATACAAGGAGAAGAAATTCAGTCTAATACCAAAATTAATAATCCAGTTGGTTGGAGTCTTAATTTCATTACTCAAATAAAAAGATCGTTCTTTGGCAGTTTTATCCTTGATTTTAACCGGGTGTACCATGGCATCTTCTCCGGCTATCAGCTGACCGGGTGTTATGTTGTATGATTTCAGGTCGAGACCTGCAGAGAGTCGGTTGTTATTTCCAAGGAAGAATTGAAATTCGTGTTTAAAACAGTAATCTTTTAATTCCGAATACAGGCTGAAGGTGGATGGTTCAAACTCAAAATCTACCATATAATCAAATTCACTGAAATGAATTGAAGTGTTGCTGAATATTTTATCATGCCAGATGTGATTCCACTTAAAGGATGCGATTTGATTGCCCCANGAAACGCCCAGGTGGTTTGGCATTCTGAGAGCGTCGCGACCGGTATAGGCAGACAGGAAAATACGGTTTTTAGGATTGATCGTAAAACTGACCTTTGCATTTAAGTCATAGAAATTTAAGGTTCTGCTACTAAGTTCAGGATCCTTGGTCAGCTTCAACAACATGTCGATGTAAGTTCTTCTGCCGGCAACAAGGAATGAGCCTTTTTCTTTTACAATCGGCCTTCTACAGTGAGGTTGGATGCAATTAACCCAAGGCTGCCGTTGACTTCAAAAGTTTGATTGTTCCCGTCTTTCATCCTGATATCCATAACAGATGAAATTCTTCCTCCGTAGGAAGTTGGTGCAGTACCTTTGTAAACAGTAACATCTTTAATGGCCTCACTGTTAAAGGTTGAGAAAAATCCTAATAAATGGTAAGGGTAGTATACTGTTGTTTCATCCAACAATATAAGGTTTTGAGAATTATTGCCACCTCTGACGTGTACGCCGCTTTCACCGTCTCTTACCGAGGTTATGCCCGGAGTTAGAGTGATAGTCTTCAGTACGTCTCGTTCTCCAAAAAAGACCGGTATGTTTTTAATTTCGCTGATTTGAATTTTTTCTACGCCGATATCATTGGTGAGAATTTTATCGTCCAGGCGATAGGGAGTAACCTTAATTTCTTGCAGGGATGTAGCGATACTTTCCATTTTGAAATTCTGATACAGGTTTTGATTGACGTTCACNAAAAAATTGATGGTTTGATATCCCACGTATTGAATTTTTAAAGTGTAACTCCCTTCAGGCAAGGTGAGGCCAAAGTATCCATAAGCATTGCTTGCTGTACCAACCCCGGATAATTCTTCAACGGTAATAGTGGCACCCGGTAAAGTTTCTCCGTTTGTTACATCTGTAACCACACCATTGATGGTGTATTTGGTTTGTGATAATATTGCCGGTAGAAAGCACATAAACACCAGGATGTTTAAAATATATTTCATCTATCTAATAATCAATGCAATAAAACTTCAAAAATAATCTCTGCGGATGAAGACCGATTTATCTTGGTCGGCATCTGACACTGAAANATATTGGCTGTTTCTTTTTTCAATTTTTCCNTCATCAAGTAAAACTTTTGTAAGAAATCCAATTTTCATTCTATTCTCTCCCAANGGTTTTTCCATATCTGAAATATTCACACCTTCTTTGTGCTGATTGATATATTCGAGAATTCTTGATTTGAGACTCATGACTATTATTATTGATTGTTGTGATTAAATGTTGTTTCCGATTTGGGGTTGTCCCATTTGCATAGTGTGTGCCACGGGAAGAAGAATATGGATTGTTTTATGGTTTTAATTCTTATAATTAGCTTATAATTAGCTTATAATTAAGCAAATAAGAAGGGGTGTATTCAATTTGAATACACCCCGGGGTCCTTTTGTTTTGCACGGTTTCTGTGTGCTAAATTGTGCGGAAATGCTAATAATTGTGCGATTTCGCACAATTATTTAAGATTTTTTGTGTCCATGAGTGGCAATATTGTATTTTTTCATTCTTCTGATCAGTGCATCGCGGGATATACCGATAGCTTCGGCAGCGGCTGTTTGATTATAATCGTGAGCGCGCAGGGCTTCTAAGATCATTTTTATCTCATTTGATTTTAAATCCCGGGTGGCAGTCTCAGCATATCCTCTTTTAATTTTAGTTTGTTTAATAGGAAAATCGTTGGATTTTAGTTGATTGCTTTGGCATAAAATGACAGCCCTTTCAGCCATATTTTTAAGTTCTCTGACGTTTCCGGGGAACTCGTAGTCTTCCAGGGTTTCAATCACTTCTTCAGAAATCGTAATCTTCGGTTTATTGAAGTTCGTTGAGAAGAGGTTGACATAAAATTCCAGCAGTGGTCTGATATCAGCTTTACGTTCACGCAGGGGAGGAATATGGATGTGAAGGGTATTCAATCTGTGTAGTAAGTCCAGTCTGAATTTTTTTTCTTCAATCATTTCGTCAATGTTGTGATTGGTAGCGGAAATGATCCTGAAGTCCGTTTTGATAGGAGTNGTATCACCGACGCGGGTAATCACTTTNTCTTCTGTTGCTCTTAAGATTTTTGCTTGCAAGTTGATGGGCATGTCGGCGATTTCATCTAAAAACAGAGTGCCGCCATCGCATGCCTCAAAAAATCCTATTTTATCACTGACAGCCCCCGTAAACGATCCTTTTTTATGACCGAAAAATTCGCTTTCAAGTAAGGTTTCAGTAATAGCGCTGCTGTTAACTGCATAAAACAAGTGTTCGTTCCTTGTGCTTGAATAATGAATGATGCGGGCAATATTTTCTTTTCCGGTTCCGCTTTCTCCTGTAATTAATACATTGGCATCNCGATATTTTGCCATAGTCCTGGCTTGTTCGTAAACATGCAATATTTCTTTACTGACACCTATAAAATGACGGTCGATTTTTTCCTCCAAAGCCTTGGATATAAGTGAATTTCTCTCCTCCATCTGCTTGAGTTTTCTTTGCATCTCAAGGAATTTTTGAGAGCGTTCGATGGCAACTTGTAAATCGATAAACCTGAATGGTTTCCGCAGGTAGTCAAAAGCTCCTAAGCGCAATGCTTTGATAACAGTATCCATGTCGCCATGGGCCGAGATTACGATGACTTCAATATTGGGAAATTGTTCTTTAACTTCTTTCAAGATATCCAGGCCACTGATACCGGGCAATCTAACGTCTAAAATCAATAAATCAATGTCTTTTTCTTTTAAGATGCGCCTGCCATCCCCAACATTATTGGCTTCATAAGTAATGTAGTCGTCTTCAAAAAAACCGCTTAGTTCTTCCGTAAATTGTTGTTCGTCATCTAATATCAGAATTTTGATTTTATCCGTTGTCACCATTATCGTTTGTTATAAAAATTAGACTGAATTTGGTATGAGACATTGTACTGCTTTTTATATGAATTTCTCCACCCATATCCTTTACGATTTGATAGGAGATGGACAAGCCGAGTCCCGTTCCTTTGCCTTCTTCTTTTGTAGAGAAAAAGGGGATCATAATTTCATTTATTTTATCTTCTTCCACTCCGACTCCATTGTCGATAATCTCTACATGTATCCTGTTTCTTTTCTTAAAAGTTTTGATGTCTATTTCCGGAACAAAATCCTCATCCTCCAATGCTTTCCTTTCTAAAACAGCATCTTTGGCGTTGTTTAGCAAATTCATAATCACTTGTTCGAATTGATAGATATTTCCTGTTAAATTGGGGAGCTGTTTGGATAATGAAACATGCATTGCAATGCCCATATGTTTGAACTGTTCCCGAAACATGGAAATTGCATTTTCAACACCTTTGTTGATGCTGAATGCCGTAGGAATATAATCAAATTGATTGCGGGAAAAAACCCTGATATGGTCAATGATATTACGGATCCGTGTGAGATTTTCAAAAATTTTATCCGCTCGTTCATTGATATATGCGATATCGACAGTGGTTCCTTTTTTAGCGTCGTAAAGCATTTTATCCATAATCATTGAGATGATATTCATTGGTTGATTGATTTCATGCGACATTCCGGAGGCCATTTGTCCGAGATTTGCCATACGATCAGCGTGGATTTGGTTGAGCTGTTGTTTTTTGCGCTGTGAAATATCATTGAAGACAACTACATAGGAAGAGGGTTTGCCATCAGAGTCTTGTATCAGAGCTGTACTGATATTTCCTAACATTTGTTTACCATCAAGCTTTACGAGATAAAGTTCATTTTCTTGTGTGAGTCCCTCTGAAATCGTCAGGTTGATGATGTTTTTGATGATTTGTTTTGAGTTCTCTGAGGTCTCAGAGGTAAAATGCAAGTAATGCTTCTCTAAGATTTCTTGTTTAGAGTTTGCACCGAGGAGTTCAACACCAATTTCAGAAATTTCTCTGATTTTACCTTCCAGATCGATCAATACCTATGCCGTTGGGGGAGAAATTAAGTATGGTTTTAAACTTTTGNTCGCTTTCCCGCAAGTCGGACACAGCCTTTTTTAATGCGATCTCACTTTGTTTTCTTTTTTCGTTTTCTAGTTGGAGAAAATGCAGCAGCTTGAGCGTTTCTTCATGTGTTTTTTGTAGTTCACCGGTGCGCTCAGCAATAATTTTTTCCAATTGCACTTGCTCGTCAGGTCTCATAAAGTGACCCCGCTGGGGTTCGAAAATATTTACTTAATCAATTTATTACTTCTCGTTGTTTTGGCATATCCGCGTCTAAAAACCACGAAGAAACTAGCATTGTTTTGCTATGGTTTTCATTGTTGCGGAAATACGTAAGCAAAGGTAATTGTTTTTCAGCAAAAAGCAAAACGGGCTTATCATAACATGAAGTTTGGTAACTCGTTGTTATACAGGTGTTTTGTTCTAGCATAACTGCCTTGTTATTGCTAATTGGAATTTCATTTTGTCTTTTTCAGAAATTCAGCAGGAGTTTTACCAGTATGTTTTTTTATTGCTCTAAAGAAGGACGATCTCGAGCTAAAGCCGCATTTTTCAGCCAAAGCGGACAGGGTGTACATTGATGAAGATTTTTCCTGCATTAAATTCACAATTTCCTCTATCCTATATTTATTTATGTAATCTGAAAAATTAGTTCCTAAATACTGATTGATAACCTGGGAGAGTTTTACTGATGATATATTCATTTTTTCTGCAATATCAGTTTGTTTAATATCAGGATTTAAATACGGCTTTTCAGAGGCCATATATGAGTCCAACTTTTTTATTATACTTTTGGCATCCGATTCTTTGATGTGAGACTGTATGTATTTTACATCGTTAAAATTTCCGCGAAGCATTCTCGCTGCCAAAGCACGATTTTTATAAAGTGAAATTAAAAGAAGTACTGAAAAAACACTGATAATTACGATCCATATCAGTTTTTTATAATCAAATTGCACAATAACTTCAATTGCATTTTCCGTGTTATCGTCATTCATGTTTCGAATTCTGAAATTGTACTTACCGGGAGGCAGCCGATTATAAACTACCACATCGTTCCCTATCTGACTTTTCCAGTTTTTATCATAACCTTCTAAAATGTATTCATACACATTGGAGCTGGGTAACGAATAATTCAGGTAAGAAATTCTAATTCTGAGGTCATTACCATCTGCCGGGAGTCTCAGTGTTTTCAAAAATTCGGGAGAAATAACGCTTTTTTGATTTGCTATTTCTTTGATAATTTCTATTTCGGTTATTACCGGAGTTTTGGCTTTAATTGTTTTTGATAAATCCGGAATGAAACAGTGGATCAAACCCTCTTCATTTGCCCACCAGATATCATTTTCCGACGTCTGCTGAACAATATTTGCAAAATTGTAACTCGATATACCATCTTTTATGGTGTATGTCTTGTAGATTTGTGATTTCAAACTATAATAAACAATTCCCTGATTAGTTGAAAGCCAAATATTTGTCATTTCATCTTCAAGCATGCTAAACACTTCGATGTGCTCCTGATTGAAGATTATCGGTGTAAATTCAGTTAATTCTTTATTGATTTTTCCGAATGTTTGATGTGAGGCAATCCAAATGTTATCTTCAGAATCTTCCAAAATACTCACAACTTCCTTTGTGTTGGTTGTGAGATTTGTAAAATTTGGATTTTTAATAGTTTTCGTATGCTTATCAAAAACACACAAGCCCTCCACAGTCCCAAGCCAAATCCTGTTTTTAGAATCTTTGTTAAAATATACTATATTATCGTCAATCAATCCGGAATTTGAAACATTGTAATTCTTTATGTTCTCAGTCGATTCATCATATTCAAAAAGCCCTCTGTCCGTTGCAAACCACCAGGTGCTGTTTTCATCTTGAAAAAACCTGAAAACACATCCGTTGATAAACGTGTCCTCTAAAAGGAAACGAGATAAGCTTAATGTTTCAGAATTAAAAATATATAAGCCGCCACCATAAGTTCCGATTAAGTATTCATTCTTCTTGAAAGGCGAAATATAAAGGATGATATCTGAACTTAATAACGATTTGTCGTGCTGAGTGAAATGCCTGAAAATGTTTTTCTGTTCTGAAAAAAAGATAAATCCACTTCTGGTTCCGATTAAGTATTCATTTTGAGGAGTTATGTGAAAGGAGCGAACGTTATAATCTGCAGAATTGAAAGTATTTGTTCTAAAAACGTTAAAGTTATTACTTATATTAGGATTATAACTCAATCCACCTTTGTATGTGCCAATCCAGAAAGTGTTTTCATCCAATAAAAATGAGTAAATCGCATTCGAATTAATAGAGTTTGGATTTTTAACCTCATGTTCGATGGTGCCGAACTTTTTACTTTTTAATGAATAAATTATCAATCCATTGCCATTTGTTCCCACATACAAATTGTCATGATGATTAGAAACATTTAAAATATAATTATTTCTAAATTCATTCATCGGGCTGAATGTTTTGCCTTTCACATCAAAAGCGATCATTCCGCGATTATAAGTGCCTATGTACAGGATCGAATCAACATACTCAAGTGCAGAAAGATTATTTTGATCCTGATTATTATCGCCGACTTTGTAAACAGCGGTTTTTTTATCTTTCAGATTGAAATAACACAATCCTGATTTGGAAGCGATCCAAAAATTCTGATTGTCCGGGCTTACAATCTCGATTAGCCGGTTTGTATTTGAAAGTGCATTTTCAAAAATAAAATGTTCAATCTTTCCATCATTATAAAAAAACAAACCACGATTAGAAGCTATGAGCAGTTGATTGTTGGATATTTTATGAATATCTCTAACAGACACATCATTAGTTGTCAGAGATATGGTTTCTGCCTGGTTAATTTTTCTGTTTAACCTCTTAAGTCCTTTTTCTGAACCAATCCAAATATAAATTTCATCTGTCTCTTCAAAACAAAAAATTTCTTCATCACCGATCTGCTTATATTTTTTCACATTATTTCCATCAAATCTGTTGACACCGGATCGGGTACCAAGCCATATAAATCCTCTTTCATCCTTGAATATTGTATTGATCCTGTTACTTGAAAGTCCATCATGGGTAGAAATTGTAGTGAATGACGTTGGAATCTGAACATCACCAAAAATATTCAGACCAAAAAAGTAAAATAAAAGAACGAAAATAATTCTTTTTGACAAGATAATGTGATATTTTTTACTACTATGCATCGATAAAAGATTTCGGTTTCAATTCAGACTAAAAGCATAAAAATAATTTCGCAAACTGAATATCAATATTTTTTGACACTTATTTGTTGCCGTAATACATTTCTGATTTTCAGCAGAGTAACGATTTCTATTTTGTGTCAATAAATTTTAGCATTTATTAGCTCAAACGAAATTTGTGCAAGCTTGCAACAATAAATATATTTGATTGTCGAAAGACAAAATTACAAAAAATAATGAAATACACATATCTTGAATAAATACCATGGTCTATATTTATCATGAAAGACAATGAATTTTTTAAACTAAGTGTAAGATTTGGGTTTCTTAATCAACACAGATTCCAAGAAACTTTAGTGACGGTGGTTCCGGAGATTATGGAAACACAAATGGCGGATATTATCGGTTTGGCTGTAGAACTTTGATGACGAGTGAGAAATGACAAAAGCTTGATTTAGGATCCAAATTGTCGATTTAAAGTTAGTTAACGATATCATGAAAACATTTATTCCCATAAGATTTTTTGCATCTGTACTCTTTCTTTTTATTACGACTGTTCTTTTCTCACAGCGCACGTTTGTACATCCCGGGCTTTCACACAAGCAATCTGATTTGGAAAGAATGCGGGTAATGGTAGCTGCTAAAATCAACCCTTGGTATAATTCTTTTTTAAGCTTATCAAAAGAATCGGGAGCTAAGTACACCTATACTGTACGTGGAAATAGTTCAATTACGAAAGTAGTGCAAGGTGGTGAAAATTATTCTGCAATGACTTCCGATGTGCGGGCATCGTATCTGAATGCGTTGATGTGGGCAGTAACGGGAGATGAAAGACATGCACAAAAAGCTGTTGAGATTTTTAATGCGTGGCAAAATCTAAGTCATTTTGAAACCATTGCCACCAAATCTTTGGATTCGGGACGCTTAGGTTGGATTTTGATTGAAGCTGCTGAAATCATTGCACATACTTATGATGGATGGCAACCTGCTGATATTCAAAAATTCAAAAATATGCTGGTTCATCCGGGTTATTCAAATACTACGGTTCCTGACGGNACATATACTTTTTATTGGAATGCTTACATGGGAGATTCCGGACGGCATGGGAATCAGGACTTGTTCGGTTGGAGATTGGTAATGGCAATAGGTGTTTTTACGGACAATGAAATTATGTACGATAGGGCGTTCCGCTACATTACAAACCAAAAAAGCAGGAATGATGATTTAAATTACGAACCGGGACCACCGATAACTTCACCAGACTGCATCAATACAAATGACTATTACGATGAATACAGGCGTTTAGGTCAAAATAATCATACTCCTGATTACGGGTATAACGGAGTTGTTAACCATTATATATGGGAAAATGGTCAGGGACAAGAGAGTTCGCGTGACCAGGACCATGCAGTACTTGGGGTTGGTATGATTGCATCGATAGCTGAAATAGCATGGAATCAGGGTGATGACATTTATGGAATGTTCGACAATCGAATTTTGAAAGGATATGAATGGGCACTTCGTTACAACATATCATTCAAATACTCTTTTCCGGATCAGTCTGAACCCTGGGAGCCCTCAGGTTATACAGAAGTTGCGGACGAAGCAACCTTTGAAAATGGATTATTTATCAAACGTTTTGACAGAAGCGGCCGTTGGTTCTCAAAGAAACCAAATCCACACTATGAAAAAAATTTTACAGATGTCAGTCGCGGAAATTTTAAGGGAGCAAAACGTCCAATTTATGAATTGGCATATGCCCACTATAAAATTCGTTTAGGTCTTGATGATGAAGCTGTAAAATGGACAAAACGAGCCATGGATATTACAAACAACGAAAGCGGAAATGAAAAGTCGGGCTGGTCGCTCGATCATTTAGGCTGGGGTGGCCTGACTTGTCATAGAACTGAATGGATGGCCGGAGATCCTGTAAGTTTCAAAAATGGGGTAAAATCATTTACGTTACCGAAAACTCCATGTTTGATTGATGCTGTTGATTATGATTTTTTTACAGGAGATGGGAAAAATCGTACTTATTTTGACACAACAACAGGCAACTCCGGAAATATTTATCGAAAAGATGATGTCGATATTATTATACAAGGCGACGATGGCTATGTAATTTCCGACATGGCAAATGGCGAGTGGTTAAGTTATACAGTAGAAATCGCTGCACAAGGTGATTATTATGTTGTGATCCGGCACAACACCTCAGATACAGGAGCAAAATTGAAAATTGTCTTTGAAAACGGTGTTGAAATCGAGAAGGAATTGAATGTTACCACAGGGTTTGAAGATACTGTTTTAGGAATAGCAAACCTCCCCAAAGGAGTAAGTGTATTTCGTGTTTATACAACAGGTGAAAGTGGTTTGACCATGTTGAAAAATATAAAAATTTCAGATAATTACACATCCTCAGTGCCCACTTTTCTTAACGACTTGTATACTGTCGATTTTATAGTAAGAGACAATACGGTTTTTTTTAAAGATTTACCTGAAGACATGGTCCTGTCTGTACATACAACGAGTGGACAACTGATTTTAATTAAAAAAAACGGAAAATCATCAATTACATTACCTGAAAAAGGAATTTATTTATTCACTGCTGAATCAAAAACAGGCATAAATTCATTTAAAATCATTATTTAGAGTTACCATTATTATTAATTATTCAAATTTTACAATTATGAAAAAAACTACAAAAATTATGATCCTGGCGCTCATACTCAGCGCTTCAAGTGTAAGTGTTTGCGCTCAAATCAGAGTGTTAGAATCTTTTACCGCCAGTAATCCGGATTGGACAGTGGCAACTTCGGGAGCCTCAGGAGTAATTACTGATGGCTACTTTAACTGTACAATGGCAGTGCAGAGCAATTCGAAATACCGGGGTGATCTTTTGTTCTCAAATAATGTAGAGGGCAACGGCATTATCCTTGATTCCGATAACGACAAGTACATTGCAATTAAGTTCATAGGTCAACGTCCGAACGGAGTATTAAAGTTCGAAATGAGGCGAACGGATCAAACCGGTGGTTCCGGATCACGTACTGACGGATATTACAATACATGGACAGGAGGGAATCCTGCATCAGTCACAACCTCAAATGGAAATTATATCTATTATTACCAGTTGACAACTGATGGAAATTACGTTTCACAAACAGCCGGAGGTAAAGAAATGCAGATACTTAAATTCATCATTGCAGATGCTGCCGTGGAACCTTATGAATATAAAGTAGATTGGGTTGGAACATTTTCAAGTTTAGACGATTTGAATGTACATAAAGATGTAGCCGATGACGGAGAATCTGATGAAGATGAACCAAAAGTTAAGTCCAAAGTTTTCCCGGGAAATATTGAATTTACATTCTCTACAAATGGAGATGACGAAAACTGGAGAACAGGAAAACACAATAATATAACAAGTACATGGAGTGTTAATAGTGGTGGTTTGACAGGAGATTTAGTGTTTCAAGATGCTTCAGGAACCAAATACAGGGCTGACTTAATGTACAATTCTGCAGATGGTACCAACACTTGGGGTACCGCACCTAATCTGTTATTTAACACCACAAAAGATAAATATATTGCCATTAAATTTATTGGAGACCGCCCTCTCCCCGGAACTTTAAAATTTGAAATGAAAAACTCTGCAAATGTGTGGCTTAACTCAGGCGGCCAATATCAAACCAATGGTTTATCAGGAAATATTACAACAGCCGATGGAAAAATTTATTATCTTGATTTATCAGCAAATGTGAATTTCACAGGTACTACCGTTGTTATTGCTTTCGTTAAATTTATCATTGCAGATATTACAGCCTCCGGCTCATATACAGTAGATTGGATTGCCACTTTTGCGAGTGTGGAGGAAATTGAGACATACAAGGATACAGACGACGATACGATCACTGGCACAGCGGAAGGACATAAATTACTGACGAACAATTTTCATTTTAGTTCTAACAACTCTGTGCTTACAATATATTCCAGTGAAGCCAAAACAGTTGATATCTTTGCTATTGACGGGCGTATTGTGAGGAAAGATTTACAAATCAGCGAAGGAACAAATGTTATTAATTTCCTGAATAAAGGCATATATATTATTGACAGACAAAAAGTTGTTGTAAAATAAAAATCATTAGGAGGTGGTCTTAGAAGTGCCTTGTATTTGGACACTTCTAAGACACCTTATTTATTTCAGTTGAGTATTTGTTTTGAGACAGCCTTATTTTTCTTGGTTGCTGATTTTTCTAACATACAAGCCGTTTTATTCTAAACTAAAGCTTAAATGAAATACAAGCTCATTATTATCACACTCAGTTCTTTGTTGCTATTTATTTTTGTTTCTCAAAACATTCAAGCTCAAAAACTGGTAACATATCCCATTCCTCAACAGGTTTTATATTCACTGCACAAAGATGATTTCACAGTACAGGTGAAATTATCCGGTGAGAAAGAATGGCAGGATCTTTATGAATACAAGGTCCCGGTGGATATGGACACAAAGTCTGAAGCCAGCATGGTTCAATTTGATTTTGAGGGGAAAGTCGAATTGAAAGTAAAAAAAAATAATGGGGTTGTAAATGATGTTAGAATAAGACCGCTAAGCAACAAAATAAAGTATAAAGTAAAAGACAACATCATCTGTTTTACGCTTGATAAGCCTTCAAAATTATCGCTTGAAGTAAATGGCGACCGATTGAATAATCTTCATATCTTCGCAAATGCATTAGAAAAAGAAATTCCAAATATTGATGACCCTAATGTAGTTTATTTTGATGCCGGAGTGCATAAGCCGGAAGAAGGATCCGAAGATATTTTCAATATTGCTTCAAATCAAACGGTATATTTAGCTCCCGGAGCAGTTGTACAGGGAAAATTTGTTTGCAATAAAGTTGAGAATGTCAGATTCATCGGCCGGGGAATTATTTTAAATCCGCACAGGGGATTCGAAATTACTTATTCAAACAATATCGAAATTGACGGGATAACAGTGATAAATCCCACTCATTACACTGTTTACNGCGGTCAGTCAAGTAATATTAAAATAAATAACTTGAAGTCGTTTAGCACAAAAGGCTGGAGTGATGGTATAGACTTGATGAGTTGTTCGGAAGTAACGATCAACGATATTTTCATGCGGAATTCAGATGACTGCATTGCAATTTATACGCACAGATGGGATTATTTTGGTGACGCCCGAAATTACAACATCACCAATGCGATACTTTGGGCCGACATTGCGCATCCGATAAACATAGGCTTACATGGCGACACTTCATTTGAAGGAAATACCGTAGAAAATATTCATTTTTCAAATATCGATATCCTTGAGCAAGATGAAGATGACAGAAATTATCAGGGTTGTATGGCATTAAGCGTAAGCGATCATAATTTAGTTCAAAATTTATCGTTCGAAAATGTACGAATAGAAAATATTCAGGAGGGCCAACTTTTTAATTTAAGAGTGCTTTATAACGAGAAATACTCTTCTGGTCCAGGCAGAGGAATAAAAAATATCAGCTTCAAAAATATTTCTTACAACGGAAACGAACCCAATCCTTCAATTATTGAGGGGTACAGCAGTGATAAGAACATTGATAATGTGAAATTTGAAAATATTATTATCAATGGGAGAAGAGCAAAAACAGCTGAGGACATAGGTTTGAAAATAGGAAAATTCACCAAAAACATTACAATCAAATGATTTTGAAAAAGTTTACACCGGCATTTTTGCCCTTCATTTTCTTTGCTGTCAATATCGGTGCTTCTGTCTGGCAATGGTCGGTTAAAACCTCCTATTTGTCTGATGAGACTAACAATAACTCTGAAGCATTTCTTTGGATTCCTGAAAATTGCGATGAGGTAAAAGGAGTTGTGTTCGGACAGCATAATATGTGCGAAGAAACAATTTTTGAACACCCTGCTTTTCGTAAAGCAATGTCTGAATTGGACTTTGCGATCATCTGGGTTACTCCTATAATCAATTTTCCGTGGGATGTAACAACGGACTGTCAAGATGTTTTTGATAAACTTATCGTCGATTTGGCTGAGAAAAGTGGTTATCGTGAATTATCAAAAGTTCCGATAGTCCCGCTCGGTCATTCAGCAATGGCTACTTTTCCATGGAACTTTTCGGCTTGGAATCCGGAAAAAACACTTGCGGTAATTTCATATAAAGGCGATGCTCCGCGTACAAATCTCACCGGCTACGGCGGTTCAAACCTCGAATGGGGAAGGACCCGCAATATCGATGGTATCCCGGGGTTAATGATAGAAGGTGAGTTTGAGTGGTGGGAAGCAAGAGTAAATCCGGCTTTGGCTTTTCGAATGATGTATCCGGAAAGCTGTATTTCTTTTCTCTGTGATGCCGGAAACGGTCATTTTGATGTATCAGACCAAGTAGTTGAATACATTTCGCTTTTTATTAAGAAATCTGTTCAGTATAGGTTAAATGATGACGGAACATTGAATAAAATTGACTGTAAAAAAGGATGGCTGGCTGAACGTTGGTCTAATAATAAAAAACGAAGCAAAGCAGCACCATTTGCAAAATACAAAGGAGATCCCCACGATGCATTTTGGTATTTTGACAGAGAAATTGCTGAAGCTACGGAGCAATATTATGCTGAGCAAAAAAACAAAAAAATGCAGTACATTAGTTTCACTCATAATAGAATGTTGCTGCCATTTCAAAAAAAGGCACACGTACAGTACAATCTGCCTTTTAAGCCGGGAAAAGACGGGATTACATTTTATTTAGGAACAGCATTTACTGATTCTTTACATCTGAATATTTCAAATGAACATGCTCCGATAAAAACGAAAGTAAACAGAATAAACGGTCCTGTCAAAAAAATAAACGACTCGACTTTTCAAATTCAGTTTTACAGGATGGGATTTGAAAATAAAAAAAGAACCAATGAAATTACGCTTGTGGCACATAATCCCGGAGATAAAAACTACAAAAGTGCCGTCCAGGAAATAAGCGTAAAATTCCCATATCCCAATATGGACGGTGTTATGCAAAGCATCAGCTTTGGTAGTTTGCCTGATGTTGATTTCAGAAGTAAATCTATAAAGTTGAATGCCGCATCGGATAGCAATTTGCCTGTCAGCTACTATGTAAAAGAAGGTCCGGCTGTAATTGACGGAGATATACTAACTATCCAAAAAATACCGCCAAAAGCCAAATATCCTGTTAAGGTAACGGTAGTTGCCTGGCAATATGGAATTATAGGAAAAGTACAGACAGCAAAGCCTGTAGAAAGACATTTTTACATCACACAAACGCAATATTAAAACATATCTAACACTATATTTCTTCGTCAAATAATTAAAACTGTTACAAATGAAAAAGACGTTTTTACTTACATTCATGTTAGGCTTTACTCTGTTGGGTTTACCGGCTGATATAATTGAAGAATCCCTATTTCACTTAAATTCTCCTGATAACAACTATGAATACACCTTCTATCAAAAAGAATTTGGGAAGGACAAACGACAAATGTATTATTCGCTTATTTACAAGGGGAAAACTGTAATTGAAGAATCAGAATTAGGGGTTTTAATTGACAATCAATTGTTTGAATCTGCTTTAGCTATCCCAAATGACACTAGTGAAATATGGGGAGAAAACCTTTTTTTAATCGGCTCTGAATCTCAAACATACAACGATTCATGGAAGCCGGTTTACGGAGAACGGAACATTGTAAAAAACCATTACAACGAGTTGATTTTGAAGTTTCAAAAGGGAAAATTTCAAAATGAACAGGATGATGGTTACGACAAGCGACAGTTTTACTTTATGAACATTGTCATTCGGGCGTATAATGAAGGAGTGGCATTTCGTTATTTTTTTCCGGAGGCGTTAAACGGACTTTTCCTTCACATAATTGGCGAACAAACACAGTTTGTGATACCCGAAGGTTCTGTAGCTTTCCACGAAAAATGGGCACAAGGACCTTATTCTCTCTTGCCATTAGAGAATTGGGAAGATGAAAGCGAACGGCCACTGACATTAAAACTCAAAAATGGATTATCCGTTGCATTATTAGAGGCCCAAATGATAGATTATGCCCGAATGAAATTTAAACTTGATGGAAAAAATTCATTGAGAGCTTCACTATATAGTCCTGTCGATATTATCACACCTTACGCCACGCCCTGGAGGGTAATCATGGCTTCCGAAAAACCGGCTGAGCTGATAGAAAACAACGACATTGTGCTTAATCTAAACACAGAAAACCAAATCAAAGACACCTCTTGGATAAAGCCCGGCAAAGTTATTCGTGTGATAAAATTGACGCAGGAAGATGCTTTTAAATGTGTTGATTTTGCTTCGGAGAGAGGATTGCAATACATTCACATTGATTCCGGCTGGTATGGACCGGAAGTGCAAATGACATCTGATGCAACAACCGTTGCTGAAAACCGGGATTTTGATATTCCTGCACTTACAGCTTACGCAGGATCAAAAGGAATTGGTTTGTTCGTCTATGTAAATCAACGTGCACTTGTTCAGCAGTTGGATGAAATATTACCATTGTATAAAAAATGGGGAATAAAAGGGATAAAATTCGGTTTTGTACATGTGGGGAATCAACATTGGAGTACCTGGCTGCACAATGCTGTAAAAAAATGCGCTGAATACCAGATGATGGTTGATATTCACGATGAATACCGTCCTACCGGATTCAGTCGTACTTATCCAAATTTACTGACGCAGGAAGGTATTCGCGGCAACGAGGAAATGCCGGATGCAACACATAATACCATCCTGCCGTTCACGCGCTATCTTGTAGGAGCGGGTGACTATACAATCTGCTATTACAATAACAGAATAAAAACTACCCATGCGCACCAATTGGCTTTGGCGGTTGTGACATACAGTCCCTTACAATTTCTGTATTGGTATGACCAACCATCGGCCTATCAAGGTGAGCCGGAAATTGAATTCTTCGACAATCTAAAGTCAGTCTGGGATGATACAAAGGTCCTTGCAGGTGAACCGGGAGAATTTATCACTACAGTGCGCAGAAGTGGTGATGAATGGTTTCTTGGAACAATTACCAACAATGATGCACGGCAAATATCAACTTCTCTCTCATTTTTAGAAAAAGAGAAAAAATATATCGCAAATATTTACACTGACGATGATTCAATTGAGACACGGACAAAAGTTCGGGTTTCACGGGTAATAGTGAACAGCAATTCTATACTGAACTTTCAACTGAAGCCAAGTGGAGGATGTGCTGTACATTTCGTACCTGCTTCTAAAAATGATTTGAAAAAAATCAAAACTTTGAAAAGGAATCAAATTTTATAAGTTTGTGGAATTATAATGATTACGAAAAATAGATTCATAAATCTGCTGTTTTCTTCTTTGTTTGTCATACATACAGGCATGGCACAATCGGTCTATCCGGGACAGCATAAGGAGAAAATAAAGCTTCCGTTGAATAGTGAAGTGAAGGTTTATGCGTTTGATTTAAAGGACATTCGCCTGCTTGACTCTCCATTTGAGCAAAACATGGAACGAAATTCAGAATGGATAATGTCGCTTGATGTAAATCGATTACTACATAGTTTCCGAACTACTTCCGGAGTATATGCCGGACTTGAGGGCGGATATTCTACCGTTAAAAAATTAGGAGGTTGGGAATCGCTTGACTGTGAGTTAAGGGGGCANTCTGTTGGGCATATTTTATCTGCNTTAGCCTATTTATATGCTTCCACAGGCGATGATAAATACAAATTTAAATCAGATAGTCTGATAATCGGATTAGCAGAAGTGCAAAATGCATTTTTGAAAATGGGATTAAATGGCTATCTAAGTGCATATCCTGAAAATTTAATCAACAGAAACATTGCAGGTCAGCGAGTTTGGGCTCCCTGGTACACATTGCATAAAATTTATTCCGGCCTAATTGACCAGTATCTTTACTGCGATAATAATGAGGCATTAGAAATTGTTACAAAAACTGCAAAATGGGCTTTTGATAAATTATCTCCATTGAGTGAAGAGCAACGAAAGTTAATGATTAGAAATGAATTTGGAGGAGTAAATGAATCTTTTTATAATCTCTATTCTATTACCGGAAATGAAAATCATTTGAAACTTGCCAGGTTTTTTTATCATGATGAGGTACTCGAGCCACTGTTAGAGAATGATTTCGATTTGTATTTCAAGCATGCCAATACTTTTATACCCAAATTGATAGGAGAAGCGCGAAATTACGAATTGTTTAACGTAAGTAAATCGAGAAAAATGGCAGAAACATTCTGGAATGAAGTGATTAACTACCAGACATTTTGTACCGGTGGAAACAGCAGCAAAGAGAAATTCATCCATCCAGATAAAATTTCCGAAAACCTGACCGGATATACGCAAGAATCCTGCAATACGTACAACATGTTGAAATTGACACGCCACTTGTTCTGTTGGGATGCAAATCCAAAATATGCAGATTTTTATGAGCGTGCACTCTACAATCATATTCTTGGACAACAAGATCCCGAATCGGGAATGGTTTCTTATTTTTTACCACTACTTCAGGGTGCACATAAGGTTTACAGTACTTATGACAAATCATTTTGGTGCTGTGTAGGAACCGGATTTGAAAATCACTCTAAATATGGTGAAGCAATTTATTACCACACAAACAACAGTCTCTATGTTAATCTTTTTATTCCATCCGAATTAAACTGGGGTGAGAAAGGTATAAAAATAAGACAAGAAACCGATTTTCCGGAAAATGGAAAAGTAAAATTAATAATCAGTTCTGAAAAACCTGTGAACTTTGCTTTGAATCTACGTTATCCTGATTGGGCAAGAAATGTGGAAGTTAAGGTAAATGGCAAAAAAAATAAAATCATCCAACAGCCTTCAAGCTACATCCGGATTAATCGAAAATGGAAAAATGATGATTGCGTAGAAATCAACTATCCAATGTATTTGCATGTATCTGAATCAAATGATAATCCTGACGTCTTTGCTATTACATACGGACCTTTAGTTCTTGCCGGAGTGATGGGAACGGAAGGAATGACAGGATCGGCACCCTTTTCAAATCCGGATTTGCACAATGATTATTATACATACGATTACCACGTTCCCCAAAATATTACAACCGGCTTAAAAATAGACAAGAAGAATCCGGATCAATTTATCAAACCTATTGCAAACGAAAAATTGGCTTTCAAAGTTTTGGATGAAAACATTCGTCTGGAACCTATTCACAAAATTCACCAACAACGTTTTGTTGTGTATTGGAACTTAATAAAATAGATGATGAAGACTGCCATAATAATATTATTTACCCTGCTTTTTTGCGTCAATTTGTTTTCGCAAAACATTCCCCTTCCCACTGATTTACCTCAAGGGCATCCCAGGCTTTTGACAAATAATTCAGAAAAAGAGCGTATAAAAGATCTGATAGAAAATGAAGCTTGGGCAAATAACGTAATGAAAGGAATTTTAGACCGGATAAATCCTTACGTAGAAAAAACCAATTCACAACCGGATTGGCTTTATTCGCGCCTGATGATGTATTGGAAAAGCAAGGCTACAAATGTCTATATTAACGGAGGGATCTATTCTCACGCCGATGGAGAAGCTCCGCTACCGACAGTCCGTTTTGGAAGCACACGCGGAATAAGCAGTTCATTCAAACGTCCAAAAATTGAAGACATAATCCCATATATGGATGATTCCAAAGGAGTTTACTTTCATAATTCGGCCAAAGCCGGACGTCCGCTTGAATGGACAGAACAGCAAAACATTTCAGGGGGCAGCATTGAAAGCGTAAATGAAGAGATCATGCGGATTGCTAAGGATGCGTCATTTGTTTATTGGCTGACAGATGATGAAAGTTATGCCCGACTTGCTTTCGGTGTTTTTGACACCTACCTGATGGGGATGTATTATAGAACTGAGCCCAAGGACATTTCAAACGGACATGCCCAAACACTGGTCGGACTTTCAACATTTGAAGTTATTCAAGAGCGGATTTTAAACGAACTGTCTTATACTTTTGATTTTTTGCACGGATATATTGTGGACAATTATCCCGAAAAGATTGAAAAATATGTTGAGACATTGAAAAAATGGATTGATATTTCGATAAAAAACGGTGTCCCGCACAATAACTGGAATCTGCACAAGTCAAGGTTCATCCTAAAAGTAGCCATGGTGCTTGAAGACAACGAAAACTACAAAGATGGAAAAGGACGCGAATACTATATCGATTATATATTAAACAGAACTTCGGCCCGCCAATGGTCGTTGACCAAATTTATGGAGTTTGGATATGATTTCAATACAGGTGTCTGGAATGAATGTCCCGGCTATGGCATTGGAGTAACGAATGACCTGACCAATTTTATCCTTGACTACGACAATACTTTTAATCAAAACTTATTGGAATACACGCCTGTGATAAGAGAAGCTGTAAGAGTTTTGCCTCAATATTTATTTCCGAACGGAGATATCACGGCTTTTGGAGATACATATTATGGAAAATTAAGAACGGAAGCAATTCTTGATTTGATTCGCCTGGCACAGAAATACAAAAACAGAAATGATGAAGTTGAATTCACCAGGATGTTTCGGCTTTTTGGTTCGGCTTCAAAAAATCAGAAAGAACAAAATCCAAATCTTCCGGCTCAAATCACTTCCTTTTTTACTTTGAAGCCACCAAAACTGGATGAAGGCATTCCCGCAGGAGAATTAAAAGATTATGTAACACAGACATTTTATGCTCCAAATGTAAGCTGGTTTGTTCAGCGAAACGAAATGGATAAAGAAAATGGATTGATGATCTCGCAAGCTGCCTCTCAGGGTAATCATGCTCATTCAAATGGCATTTCAATGGAGCTTTATGGAAAAGGATATGTGCTTGGAGCAGAGTCCGGAATTGGTTCTTCCTATTTTGAAAAACCATACTTAGAATTCTATTCTCAATTTCCGGCACATAATACGGTAATGGTTGACGGAATCTCAAAATATCCTGAAATGTTGAGCAATCACTCATTCGACCTGCTTTCCTGCTTTCCCGAGGCTGGTGCAAAATCTGAAAATTATACTGAAATTTCTTATTCTGAGGTTTGTTTTCTCGAACCGGAAAGCAGAAGCGATCAAAACAGATTGCTGAGCATTGTCAGAACCGGAGAAACGACGGGATATTATGTTGATATTTTCAGGTCGAAGAAGCAACGTGGCGGAGATAAATTCCATGACTATTTCTATCACAATTTAGGTCAAGACCTTCAAATCCTTGACAAGGACGGAAATGAGATGGATTTGACTCCGAGTGATGAAATGGGATTTGCAGGTGGTCATTTGTTTGCACTGGATTACATGTGGGATAAGAAATCAGTAAAGACAGACCAGGATTACCAAGCAATTTGGAAAATGAGCATGCCCGACAACAATCATATTTATATGAATCTTTGGATGAAAGGATATAAAGGACGTGAAATTTTTGCAATCAAATCTCCTCCGACCAAGGCATTTCGTGCAAATCATAACTTGCCCTACGACGTGTTGAATGAACCATTCCTCACTATTTCTGCCCGTCAGCACGGAGAAGCCTGGAATCATCCTTTTGTAAGTATTTTTGAGCCAACCACCGAAAACGAGGGAAGGTCGATTGTTGAAATCAATTCATTCGTAGCTGATAATGATTCTGAAATATCTCCTGACTTTGTAGGATTGGAAGTTAAAAGCAAATCGGGCAGGAAGGATTACATATTTTCTTCAACTAAAGATGAAAAAGTATCCTACAACGGCATTACAACCAATGGAACTTATTCTGTGATAAGCGAAAACAATGGAGATTTTTATTTTTTTCTGGGTAATGGCAAATTTCTTCGAGCCAAAACTTTCACAATTCAATCCGCTGAAAACAACAATGTTATACTCAAATATACAAGCGGTAATTACTACATAAGTTGTGAAAAGCCTGTATCAGTCAGAATAAACAAAAAGAGAATTAAACTTAGTGCAGTTGAAAACTTAAAATTAAATTTATGAGAATTATCAGTATTGCAATATTGCTTTTGATAAACTCCGGTTTTTCTTTTTCTCAAGCTTTCAGATCGAAAGTGTGGGTTGCAGACCAGGGCAATGGTACTTATAAAAATCCTGTCTTGCATGCCGATTATTCAGATCCGGATGTGATCCGTGTAGGCGAAGATTATTATATGACCGCCTCAAGTTTCAACTGTGTACCCGGTTTGCCTATTCTTCATTCAAAAGATTTGGTGAATTGGGAGATTGTCAATTATGCTTTGCAAGATTTAAACTTAGATGGAGTTCCTGCAGGATTTTTTGACAAACCTCAACATGGGAAAGGTGTCTGGGCACCATGCATACGATATCATAAAGGAGAATACATGATATATTGGGGAGATCCTGATTTTGGTATTTACGTGGTCAAGACGAAGGACATTTTAGGGAAATGGGATAAGCCCATACGCGTAATGCCCGGAAAAGGAAGAATTGATCCTTCTCCACTTTTTGATGATGATGGTAAAGTGTATTTAGCGCATGCCTGGGCCGGAAGCAGGGCAAGATTAAATAGCATCATCACAGTTTGTGAGATGAATTCAGAAGGTACAAAGGTGATTGGGGAAGAAGTTTTGATATTTGATGGAAACGATGGAATTAATCATACCATTGAAGGCGGAAAATTTTACAAGAAAAACGGATTTTATTATTTGCTGGCCCCGGCGGGAGGTGTTGCAGCAGGCTGGCAATTGGCTTTACGGTCGAAAAATATTTACGGGCCATATGAAGCCATGCGGGTTCTTGACCAGGGAAGCACCAATATTAATGGTCCTCACCAAGGTGGTTTGGTAGAAACACAAAATGGAGAATGGTGGTTTTTACATTTTCAGGATAAGGGTGCTTACGGACGGATAACACATTTGCAGCCTGTTAATTGGCAAGACGATTGGCCTGTAATGGGTATTAATGCTAGAAAGTATTGTGGTGAACCTGTACTGTCTTATAAAAAGCCGGTGGCAGGGAAAGACCATCTGATTGTAACACCAAAAGAAACGGATGAATTTGATGCTCCGAAACTTGGACTACAATGGCAATGGCATGCAAATCCCAAACAGTCTTATGGGTTTACGAGCAGCAATGGTTATTTAAGAATGTACGGACAGTATTATCCCGAAAATTTTATCAACTTTTGGGATATTCCGAACCTACTCCTGCAAAAATTTCCGGCTGAAGAGTTTTCCGTTAAAACAAAACTCTCAGCAACATTACTCAACCCGGGTGATAAAACCGGATTGATCATCATGGGGCTGGATTATACCTACTTAGCATTAACTAAATCAGAATCGGGCTATGCACTTGAATACACATCTTGTAAAGATGCTGAGGACAAAACACCTCAGAGTGTTATTTCAAGAACTGATTTAACTCAAATAAAGGAAAATATAAAATATAACCATGCTACACCTATCCCTGATGTTACAATATACCTGAAAACGGATGTAAGTAAAGGTGGTGTTTGTTGTTTCAGCTACAGTTTGGATGGTAAGAAGTATGTCAAACTTAGTCCAAACTTCACTGCCCGTAAAGGGAAATGGATTGGGGCAAAAGTTGGCATATTCATCATGAATGACCAAGAAAACAGCAGTCGTTCATGGGTAGATATCGATTGGTTTAGAATTGAAAAATATAATTAGAAAAAAATTATAAAGTATGAAGGTAATTAAAATAACAGCTATTATTTTTTTATTTTTTTTGATAGCTTCGGGTTGTGCCAATGAAAATGTACAAATCAAGTTTGACGTCGACTCAAACTTAAGATACTGTCATAACCAGGCTCAACGTACTTTAACTGAAATAGGAGACACCACTTTAATACCGCGAAATATCCTGAAAGATCAGCAACATTGGAATCTTTATCCTGCGGTAATAGGAGAATGGACAGCGGGTTTCTGGCCGGGCATTCTATGGTATGTTTATGAAAATTCGAAAGATGAAAAAATTAAAGCTTCTGCAATTCATTATACAGAACTTCTTTATCCACTGAGCAAATTACCTGCATATGATCACGATTTGGGTTTTCAGCTCTTTTGCAGCTATGGTAATGCATTCAGATTGACCGGGAATGGAGAATACAAACAGATCATCCTCAATGCAGCAGACACATTGGCTACATTATTTAATCCTGTAGTCGGTACAATTTTATCCTGGCCGCGAGAAGTAAAACCTAGAAATTGGCCTCATAATACCATTATGGACAACATGCTTAATCTTGAGATGCTTTACTGGGCATCGAAAAATGGAGGGAATAAGGAACTTTATAATATTGCTACAAAACACGCTGAAACCACGATGAAGAACCATTTCCGTCCTGATAACAGCAGCTATCATGTAGCAGTTTATGATACCATAAACGGTGAATTTATTAAAGGAGTAACGCACCAGGGATATGCTGACAATACGATGTGGGCACGTGGTCAGGCATGGGCTATTTATGGCTACACTGTTGTGTATAGAGAAACAGGAGATAAAAAATTCTTGCGTTTTGTAGAGGGTGTTGCAGATAAATACTTGGATAACTTGCCGGAAAATGAATACGTCCCTTTTTGGGATTTCAATGCTCCGAACATCCCCAATGAGCCTAAGGATGCCTCGTCAGCAGCTATTACAGCGTCGGCGCTTTTAGAGCTATCTCAGTTGGAAGATGATGAAATAAGAGCGTCCAAATACAAACAAGCCGCAACCAATATGCTCATTGAACTGTCAAGCGACAAATTTCAAAGTGGAGAAAGCAAGCCTTCTTTTTTGCTCCATTCTACCGGACATTGGCCTAACAAGTCGGAAGTGGATGCCTCAATAAATTATGCTGATTACTATTATATTGAAGCTTTGACAAGGTTCAAAAAATATAATTCAGATAATTAAAGTAAACCCTGCGTAAACCATCACATCATTCCTTGTTCGACTTTTATATTTTTATCATGACCTTCTAAAATATATTCATACACAATTTGAACTAGGTAACGAATAGTCCAAATAAGAAATTCTAATTCCTGAGGTCACTCACTATCATCTTATTACCATTATGCATTGGTAAAAGAGATCGGTTTCAATTCAGATTAAAAACATAGAAATAATTTCGAAAACTGAATATCAATATTTTTTGACACTTATTTTTTATTGCAATACATTTCTGATTTCCAGCAAAGTAACAATTTCTTTTTTGTGTCAATAAATTTTAGCATTTATTAGCTCAATCGAAATTTGTGCAAGCTCACAACTATAAATATATTTGATTGTCGAAAGATAAAATTATAAAAATGATGAAATACACGTATCCTGAATAAGTACCGGAGAGTCTATGTTTATCATGAAAAGCAATGAATTTCTCAAATCAAGTGCAAGATAAAGCGGAAAATCATCAATTACATTACCTGAAAAATAAGAATTTATTTACTTATGTCAGAATCAGATACAAGCATAAACTTATTTAAAATTATTATTTGGAGTTATTATTTAATTATTTAAATTTTACAATCATGAAAAAAACTACATTTTTAATGATTCTTGCAGTCATATTTGCAAGTAATCTTGTGGTACAGTCTTCGGCTCAAGATGCTGTACATGGTATAAACGGATACTATGCGTATACCGCAAAACAACTGGAGAGTGAGAATATAATGGAGCTTGATAACAACGGAAAGAAACTTGCCGCATGGTCATCTGCGATGTCTTATGAGAATGGATATTTAAAGGTGCAAATGGGGGTCAATAATGTAGAACTAAAAAACGATGGAGATACCCGGTATTTTGATTTCAGGACAGGAATAAGATTGAAAGAGAGTGTAGCCGGGCAAGGTAATTTGACTATCACAAAAGAATATCCGGTTGTTGCATTCAAGTTCAGTATGCCCTTTAACAACGAAAGAGTGAGTGGACATGATTATATGGAGCCTGAGTTCCGTTGGTATAATCCCGTAACGGGAGCAAAAGAAAGAATTCCACTGGGAGGTTTAGACAATAATGGTCGTAAACGGTTAGTTGAACAGTATCTTTATTTGAGGGATGTAAACGGGAAAGATTCCCTAAAATTCAATACCCGGATTCTCAGTAATGGGGACACCACGATGTGGGCTTACCGGGTGGATGATCCCTTGGCAGAAGTAGTTTACTTTTTAGACTTTTCAGAAGTTTTTCTATTGGAAGACTATCAGGAATACGATAGGTTCAAAACCAGTGGTTTTTCTTTTGGTTTCTTTGCCAGGGCAGATACTCTTAAGACCACGGCGGTTTACGGAGATGCTGAAAATCCGACAAAGATAACCGGTTATACAGCATCAGAAGAAACCAAATCAAAGGATGAACTGCCTACTTATTATTTCAAATGGCTACGTACATTTAAAAGCAAGGAGGAATTCAAAGAGTTTGTGTCTTATAACAATGGCGATGGAAATGATCCTCGTACAGACAATCAATTGTTGTTAAATACACGACTTTACCATGCCAATGAGTTTTTAACAAACTATAAGTTTGCCGACGAATCAGTAAAAACTCCTTTCCAATCAAGTTTCGATGAAGCAACTGCTATTTATCAGTCAACACCTCCCAATGACGATAAGGAATCGGCCGAATACAAAGCCTGGGATCAACAGGTCCTTGATGCCATAGATGATTTGAATGAAGCCCAATCTTTATTTTTGAGTACAATAGCATTAACTATTGACGATTATTATAATACGATAAAAACTGCCGACGAGTCGTATGGAATTATTTTAGGCGCAGAAACAACCATCGGAAGTCTGTCCGGTCGTCCGCTTACTGTTGGTGCTGCTGATGTAGCTACCGGATTTGTATTCAATGAAATTGGTGAAATAAACGGACAGAGAGCTTATAAGTTAATTACTTCCGAGGGAACGGTAGTAGTTGCTGACGACAAAACTTTGATGCTGGTTGCTCCGGGTCAGGAGACTGCCAATAATACAGCCAGTTTCGTATTCTCCAACAGAGCCGACAATGAATATCCTAGTTTTGACATGAAAGTAGGGTCGAAATTTTACTATGTAGGAGATGATAACACATTGAAAATGATTGATGCTCTCCCGGATGCAGACGCTCTTGACGAATTATATTCTTATTTGTTTATTGTTTCTGAAGGTGTTTATGATAACAGTGGCAATGAGTCGGCAACGAATCCTGACTTTTTGTTCTCCGGTTGGGAATTCGATGCAGATTCCAAGACCATAGACAACGAACGCCTGACTTTACCGGAAGCTGAAAGAACTCGTTATGACGGTTGGGGTCAACAACGTTGGAGAATGTATACCACATTTACAGTGGAAGATGTTGATGGAGCCAGCTGTTTAGCCATGCGCGCTGCACCCACATATTACGATGCTCTTGATGCAGCACGGGCCACTCCTCTTACAACATCGTTTCCGGTAGGTGTAGCGATGGCCCGGGAGCATGGAGTCTATTCCACCGATGTTCAGCGTGATCCTGATGGAGGTGTCCGTGACTCTACCTATATAGTTTATTTTAATGCCTACACCCGTCGTTATCTTGCTATGAAGTGGGGGTCTCCATCACCTGATGTTACACTTGATATACTTACTTTCTATCTTCCTCAGGATAAGGGAAATCTTGTAGTTACCGCTAATAATATTGCCGGACAGAAGGGTGATGTGATCTATTGGGATATACTTAAATTAGGTGCCCCGTATGGAGATAAAGGATACCCGGCTCAATTTATCTCTTTCGGCAATGTACAATCTCCGGATGATGTTGTTTATTTGGATTGGGTACGCACTTATTCCAGTGTTGATGAAATACCTGAAGAAACCTTCTCTTTCGGAGGAAGTGGTGTTAATACATTGAATGACAACAGTGCTGTTCAGATTTTTTCACCGGCATCCGGAATGATCGAGATCAAGTGTAATACTGCTAAAGCATCGACTGTTACTGTTTATTCTGTCAATGGGTCAATCGTTGCTCAACAGAGTTTTAATTCTACGGTAACTATACCGGTGAATCAAGCAGGTTTTTACATTGTTAGTGTATCATCTGACAACCAAAAACACATCGGTAAAATTATTGTTCGATAATTAAACTCTCAGAATAACATCGAGGGTGTATCAAAAATTAATTATTCGTCGCTGAGAGGATTGCTTAAAATCATGCTTAGGCTCAGCACGGATAAAGGGACATCCAGGCAGTTTTTGATATGCCCTCGTTTTTTTAAATGCCTCTTTTTACCTCTTATCTAATTTTTTGACAAAACATTAATAAAATGAATAAAATACCACAAAAGCTATGCGTTCTCTTGCTGATTAGTCTCTTTTGGGGATGCCTTGACTCGGATGATGTTGGTGATAACTTTGTCACTTTTGAGGGAAAAGTTATTTCAACTTATTTGGAAGAAAATCCTGAAATTTTCTCCGATTTCACAGAGATGTTGATAAAGGTAGAGGCCTTTGAATTATTGAAATCGTATGGGAAATATACCTGTTTTATTCCGACCAATGAAGCGGTGCAGAATTATTATACTCAGCGAAATACTTCGTTAGAGAACCTGACCAAAAAAGAACTTAAAGAACTTGTTTTCTATCACCTGATTGATGGAGAAAAAAACAAATCGAAAAATTATTTTTCTCGTGATTTTATTATTGGTTCTATTGATACGCAGAATATGGTTGGACGCTATATTTATACCAGTTTTGAGCCTCAATCAGCATCTTGGATCGTTAATAATAGTGCAACAATTATTCAATCCGATATGGAACTGAGTAATGGTGTTGTACATGTGGTGGATAAAGTTTTAGAGGGGAATAATGATTTGTTGCCCGATATGTTAAAAGCTAATAAGCGTTTTTCAATTTTCTCTGCAGCATTAGAGGCTACAGGCCTGAGGGAAATTATGTTACTGATTGACGATCCGAGTTATGTAGCACCCCTCACACTTCCTAATGGAAGTCCAATCACAGACAGGGAACATTATCCTAAAAGTAAAGTATACGGCTTTACAATTCTTGCCGAGAGTGATAGTATTATGAAATTACGGGAGGGTATTACTGATTTAGACGGATTACGCCAATTTGCCAAAGAAGTATATCCGGATTATACCGATGAGGATGAGACAAGTCAAGGAAACAGTTTGAATCGTTTCGTGGCATATCATATCATTCCGGCAAAGATACGAAGTAATCGTTTTGTATTAACTTATGGTTATATTTCGGAATTCGAGTGGTTTGACAGCCAGCGCAAACAAGAAATTTGTTATGATGGGAGATACACGATTGAACAGTACCACATACCTATCGCAGGTGATGCCTTGATCCATTTTCAAAAAGGCAATATCATTAATACCGACCGAAATGTATTTATGGAAAACTTGACATCTTCAGACGAAGTAATACGAATCCTGACGATGGAAAGTGATCTGGATTGTCAGAACGGGATATTACATTCTCTCAACAATATGTTAGTCTACGATAAGTATGTGATTGAAACCGTATTGCATCGCCGTATCCGTATGGACTTTTCAACGTTTTTGCCTGAGTTGATCAATAATGACGTGATTGCTTACGCAAATAAATATAATCAATGGCATCGGATAATTCCCGATGATTATTGTGCAAAGCTGAAGTTCAAGGAGAAACGTCCCAAAGTGTATATGAAATATATGGCTCCTAATGTACACCCTTACCTGCATGGAGATGAAATTATGAGCTATGGTTTTAGCGATGTGACATTTACCATCGGACCAGTTCCACCGGGAACCTATGAAGTTCGTTTTGGGTACCATTCAAGTCCGGGCACTCGAGGAATAACACAGATTTATTTAGATGGCGTTCCTTGTGGGGTTCCTTTGGATATGCGTTTAACAAATACAGCAGCAGATATTGGATGGGAAATAGATTATCANACTGTTTCTCTTATGGGAGAAAGTGGTGGGAACCCTGATGATCCTTACGGGTATGAAAATGATAAGAGTCTTCGAAATCGGAATTTTATGAAAGCACCCGACTCGTACACCGGGACTGTTTTTTATCAAAATACTGATAATAGGCTTTACACAGCCCGACAGGCAAACAATGATACACGCTATATCGTAAAACGAAATCATAATCATTTAGGGGGAACAATGGAGATGAGATTCGTCCAAATGTTGGATGGAGACTGTCTTTATGATTATGTGGAGTTCATGCCGGTTGACCTGATAGAGGATGAAGATACACATTAAGTATGTAATCATTAAATGAGGACAAAATGGTGAATATTAAGAATTTAATAAAAATAGCTTTGCTTTCTCTGCCTATTTATTGTCTTTTCTTTTCTTGTTCCGACAAGTTCGATGAATGGGAAAACCATGAACCTGATTGGCTGGGAGAAAATATTTATGACTATTTGAAATCAAGAGGAGATTGCAATTACTACGTTCGTTTAATAGAAGATTGCGGATATAAAGAAACCATGCAGCGTACAGGTAGTAATACACTCTTTTTTTCCAGTGATGCAGCATTCGAACGCTTTTTTCAGAACAACGCAAGTGGAATCAAAAGTTATGAAGAATTTTCCGATGTTTTTAAAAACATGCTGCTTAGATTAAGCATGTTAAATAATGCCTATTTAATAGATCGTTTGTCGTACAATGAAAAAGGAAGTTTGGCCTTTCGAAGAACTACGTATTTGCAACCAACGGATACAATCCCACTTGTAAATTGGTCAGAACTCCCCAAGAATCCTTACTTTTCAAAATTTTCAGGGGAAGATATTTTCCTATTACAAGATCACACGCAATGGACATTAGTCCAGTTTTTTCCAAGTATATTAAAAGGCAAGAATATTTCAGATGAAGATTTCGCCTTTATTACCGGAGAGATAAGGGAAGAAAATGATGCATTCCTCTATAACTCCCGTATTATAGCCCGTGATATTGTTTGTAAAAACGGATATTTACATGAGATGGATGAGTTATTACTTCCACCTGATAATATGGCTCAATATATACGGAAAAATAAAGAGGTTAGCATTTTTAATAGTTTAATGGATCGTTTTGCTTATCCGGTTCCCTATAGTTTTTCAGAGCTTACGGGAGATACAATTTTTTCACTCCGTTATTTTAATAGTTCAACCGTAATGCCACTTACTACAGATGGGTCAGGGAAATTATCCGAAGGGTTGCTTTACTATGACCCGGGATGGAATAAATTCCAGGCAACAGTAAATTCACCTCAACAGGAAATGTGGGAAACTGATATGGGTGCAATGTTAGTTCCAACAAATGAGGCCATGCAAGCCTATTTTTCTCCCGGAGGAGAGGGAGAAGAAATATATAATGCTTTTGGCGGGTCATGGGATAATGTTCCGACCTCTATCGTTGCGGATATAATTGCAAACCATCAACGCTATTCTTTTATAAATTCACTTCCAAGTCGATTCAGTTCAATGAAAGATGAAGCGGGTTATGACATAACAATAAACAAAGACGAAGATATAAAAGAGACATTCATTGCTCGTAATGGATTGATCTATGTGGTAAATAAAGTTTTCCCACCTTTAGACTACAGGACTGTGATGGGTCCGGTGAAGGTAGACCAGGATACTCGCATATTTAATTTGGCTATTGGTGATTCCTATTGTCAGTTTAAATATTATTTAAGATCGATACAAAACTTATTTCAGTTCTTTGTTACTCCCGATTTAAGCATGATTGATTACTTAGATCCTGTATCACTGGGATATACTGACGATAAAAAAGCCCGGTGGAGATTTGCTATAAACGAAAGTGGTAATATAATCGCAAGAAGATATAATGCTATAACCGGGGAAAGACTAACGGGTTCGGATTCAATTGTGACTGAAAAGAACATTATTAAAAATCGTCTGGAGGACATTCTAAATCAACAAACTATTATTGGAACAATTAACCATGGTCAGGAATACTACATTACTAAAGGAGGAGCTCCTCTGAGAGTAAAGGGAAATAGCGTGGGAAACCTTGTAGTTGGAGGAGGAAATATTGAGCAAGATAAGGAGCTTCAGATAATAAAAACGTATGAAAATAAAAGTAACGGCTCTACTTATTACCTCAGCGGAATAGTGGAAAGCGCAACGGTTTCAGTTTATAGAACATTAGCCAATCATACTGAATTTAGCGAGTTTTTCCGTCTGTGTAATGCTTCCTGGCCGGAAGGGGCTGATATGGATATATTTACCAATCTTACCACTGATCGGAAACGTGCACTAGATTCTAAAGTTAAATTTTTTGACCTGTTTAACTATACTATTTATGTTCCAACCAATCAAGCAATTCAAAATGCCATTACATCCGGAATTATTCCCGATCCGGATAAAATAAGTGAATTGGCCGGAGGAGATTTGGAAATAGAATATGAATTGTATGATAAATTAAGACGTTTTCTACGTTATCATTTTCAAGATAATTCAGTCTTCATTAAAGGTGAGATCTTGAATAAAGCTGAGTATAAAACAGCAACAATCAATAATAAGGAGCATTATGACCCGAACTACCCATTAAATAAGTTTTTTCCAATAAGAGTTACACATGATGGTGACAATATTACTTTGTACACTCACAAAGGAGGGACTGCTAAAGTAATAAAAGATAATAATCTATATAACCTAATAGCCAGAGACATTGTTGTAAATCACAGTTCAACGATCAATGCTACACAAATCGAAACTTCCTCTTGGGTTGTGATTCATCAGGTTGACGATGTGCTTTTGTGTGAATAATTTTAATGCTTATTGAAATTGAAATATGAAAAAAATTATAAATAAAACAATTGTACTCACAACTCTGCTATTGATATACTGTCCCCTGTTTGCACAGATTGACAATGTTGTAAGTGGGAGAGTAACTTCTATGGTTGATAACGAGGTTTTGATAGGTGTTTCTGTAACGGAGATAGATGCCACGAATAGAGTTATTGGCGGAACTGTAACTGACCTGAATGGTGATTACGTATTACACATGAAAAACAGAGCCAATAAAATAGAGTTTTCTTATATGGGCTATAAACCTCAATCTGTTAAAATTACAAACTCTTTAAAAATCAATATTAAACTTGTCGAGGATGAAAAAATGCTTGAAGAGGTTCTTATAACAGGTCGTACTCAGGTATATGACGGGGGATTGAGTGTTAAACAACGAGAAATTAGTATGGCCATATCAAAAATTGAAGCCAAAGAATTTGAGAATATTTCGGTCTCTTCTGTCGATGAAGCTTTACAGGGTCGTATAGCCGGACTTGACATTGTGAGTTCGGGTTCTCCCGGGACCGGATCGGCGATGCGTATCCGTGGAGTGACGTCTATTACGGGTAATTCACAGCCATTGGTAGTCGTAAATAATATTCCGTTCAGTGGTGAGATGGCTTCTGATTTTGATTTTACGACAGCAAATGAGGATCAGTATGCCGAACTGTTGAATGTAAATGTGGATGATATCCAGGAAATAGTGGTATTAAAAGATGCTGCCTCCACAGCTATGTGGGGTTCTCGGGGTGCTAATGGGGTTTTGATGATCACTACAAAAAAAGGAGCAAAAGGAAGAACAAGGGTACAATATTCATATAGGCTATCGGGCAAAACTCAACCTGCCGGAATGACTATGCTTTCCGGTGATGATTATACCATGTTGATGAAGCAAGCTAATTTTAATAGAACATTGGCAGGTAATGAGACTCCCCGACTTGTTCCTGAGTATAATTATGATACTTCTTTTCCTGAATATCACAACTTTAATAAAAATACAGATTGGGTAAGTGCAGTTACACAAACAGGTTGGACTCATGATCATTATCTAACCATAAGTGGAGGTGGGGAAAGAGCCCGGTTTCGCGTTTCCGGAGGGTACTTTGATGAAACAGGTACAGTTATCGGACAAGATATGAAACGCTATTCCTTTCGTTCTGATTTGAATTACTATATTTCTGACCGGTTAAGAATTGATTCGGAGTTTCAGTTTACCCAGTCAACAACAAACCGGGATTATACTGATGGTACTTTTAGAGAGTCCATTTTGGATATCGCATATAGAAAGATGCCCAATGTCAGCATTTTAAAATTCACTCAAGATGGAATGATGACTCAAGATTATTACAATATTCGTTCTGATTCTGATTTGGATGCCGGACAAAAAAACTTATTAAACCCTGTAGCTTTAGCTAATTTAGCCGAAAATCAAGTGAAAAATACGACTATCTTACCAACAATGAGATTATCGTATGACATCATCGAGCCAACATTCTCGTCTTCTTTTCGTTATTCCGGCTATGTTTCATTGGATGTAAGAAACTCAGAAACCAATAAGTTTTTACCAGGAGAGGTCTCTAATCTTTCATGGGATAATTCAAGTGTGAATTATGCGACGGGAGTTTCTACAGAAAAACAGTCTGTGATGACAGAAAATAAATTGACATACATTACTTCGTTCGAGGACAAACATAGTATTCAGGCTTATTTAGCCGTCAATAGTTCCACAAGTCAATCAAATGGTCAAACGATTGAATCGTATGGGCACCCCGGAAGCAATCTTTCTTCTCCAACCTCTGAAGCGTATATGAGAAACTTTGAAAACCACTTTGATAAAGATAGGTCTATTAGCGCATTAGCCAGAGCTCATTATGTGTATCTGGGGCGTTATATAGTAGATGTCAATATGCGGATGGATGGCTCAACGAAGTTTGGTCCGAATAATCGTTATGGCTTCTTTCCCGGAATCTCAGCCAAGTGGATAATTTCTGACGAGATGTTTATGAGTAGTTTTTCTGAATGGTTGACTTTATTCGCAATTCGTCCCAGTTGGGGAGTTTCCGGCAATCAACCCGGAGCCAATTATCTTTATCATAGTAGATATACTCCTGATAATGTTGGCTACATGGAAATGTCAGGAACTTATCCCAATTCAATTAAAATTTCTAATTTGCGCTGGGAAAAAGTAAAATCACTCAACTTGGGTTCTGATTTGGAACTGTGGGAAGGCATGTTTGCTGCTTCGTTTGATTATTATAAAAAACGTACAACAGATATGTTATTCCGAAGTATGGATATACCTACTACTACCGGATTTTCTCAAATATCCTATAAAAATGCAGGAACAATGGATAATGAAGGTTGGGATTTGGAACTTTTTTGTAACAGATTATTACAAACGAGTAATTTTTCGATGGACTTTTCCTTAGTTTTTGGTCGGTCAAAGAATACAATTATTGAATTGGATCCGTTGATTTTAGCCAAATACAATGACCCTGGATCAAGTGTAGATAATGGAAGATATCTTTCCCGGTTACAAGAAGGAAATTCATATGGATCTATCTACGGGTTTCGCTATAAAGGTGTTTACCAATACAGCTATAATAATTATAAAGCAGGAGAAAGAGAAAATGCGCCGGTCGCACGCGATGCCAATGGTAATGTAATGCATGACAATAATGGCGTGGCCAAACCCGTGTATTATAAATATGCGTCAACCAAATATCAGTTTCAAGGGGGTGATGTGATTTATGAAGACATTAATAATGATGGTTCTATCGACGAATATGATATTGTTTATCTTGGAAATTCAAATCCTAAACTGACTGGAGGTTTTGGAACCGTTGTGCGTTATGGAAATCAAGATGCATCGAAATTTGGTAGTTTCTCTGCTAATTTATTTTTTAATTTTCGCTATGGGAATAAGATTGTAAACAGGGCACGCATGAACGCTGAAAACATGTACACCGACAACAATCAAACTACGACAACGAATTGGCGATGGAGAAAAGAAGGTGATATAACAGAAGTCCCCCGTGCCGTTTATAATCAAGCCTATAATTGGCTGCCCAGCGATCGCTATGTAGAGGATGGTTCTTTTCTGCGTCTGAAGTATCTGACAGTTCGATATTCATTTCCTAAACACTGGATTACCCTGGTGGGATTATCTCAGACCAGCCTTTACCTAACAATTAATAATGTGTTTTGCTTAACTAAATATTCAGGGGTCGATCCTGAAGTAGGGTATGGTAATTTTGGAGTATCAACGGATAATTCATCGACGCCAAGGGCTAAGAGTTGGACTTTTGGTATTAATACAACATTTTAATGATAATTGACATGAAAAATAGATTAACTTATATTGTTCTCTTAATAATTTTATCTATTTCATTTCCCTCTTGTGATGATTGGCTAAGTATAAAACCGGAAGGAGATATCGTTGAAGATGATTTTTGGCAATCAGAAGCAGACGTGAAAGGCATGGTTATGTCGGCATATCGCTTCCTGTCGTCAGCCAATACAATGAACCGGATAGTAATATGGGGAGAATTTCGATCTGACAATATTTCGCTTGAAAGTTCTGCCAGCAATGATGAAAGAAATATTTTCAATGTAAATATTTTGCCTGCAAATGGGCTTACATCTTGGGGTGATTTTTACAAGGTAATAAATATTTGTAACTTGATTCTTGAAAAGGCTCCTGCTGTAAGAGAACGTGATTTGGATTTCTCTGAAAATTCTTTAAATAACTATTTAGCTGAAGCTTTGACTATTCGTTCTCTCTGCTTCTTCTATTTGGTTAGAGTTTATGGGCGTGTTCCTTTGGTATTGGAGGCAACAATTTCCGAAAATCAAAATATGGATTGTAGACAATCGGATGAAAGCGTTGTTCTGGAACAAATTATTAAAGATCTGATTTTAGCCGAAGAATATGCAGCTATTCAATGGGAATCAAACGCCTTGACAAAAGGGAGAGTTACTCGCAATGCTGTAAGAGCCTTATTAGCTGATGTGTATTTGTGGAATATGCAGTACGACGAATGTATAAATGCTTGTGATAGAATTCTGGATGATAAGTCTGCAATGCTTGAGTTGGTTGACGGGAAAACTATGTTTTCTGATGTTTTTGGACAAGGAAATTCAACTGAGAGTATTTTTGAACTCAATTTTTCAATAAACGGACAACGAAATGATGCGACTGCAAGTCTGTATGGAAATCCTCAAAAAAATAGAAGTCCGCATGTAAAGGCTTCTCCGGGATTATATAATTCTTACAAGACCGTCGATCAATTGGATATTAGGGGTAAAGATTTTCTTGGAAGTTCCAACCGGGGATACAGAATATATAAATATGAAGCCGTTTCTTCTCTTTCTGATTTTTCGGAAGAAGCTTCTTTCCCTCAAGGGTATTACAGATCCGCTTCATCTACTTCTAATTGGATTTTTTACCGTTTACCCGATATCTATCTCATAAAAGCAGAGGCTTTGTCTGAAAAAGAAGGAGCTTCAGAAACTGATTATAGAGAGGCCCTAGCCCTGGTAAATCTTGTTTATGAACGAGCTACCCTCAACAATGATTCTTATTTATTTGATAATTATTCTTCCGGGGTAGCAATTAAAAAATTGATATTGGAAGAAAGAAGAAGGGAATTTGCTTTTGAAGGGAAACGCTGGTTTGATTTATTACGAAAAGTACGTAAAGAAGAAAGTACTATTGATACCTGGAATATTTTGGCCCTCAATTATGAAGAAAATGTAGAATTAATACGAGCTAAATTGTCTAACAAGAACGCATGGTACCTTCCGGTTAATCAAAATGAAATGTCGCTTAATCCAAACCTGGTACAAAACCCGTTTTATCAGGTGTCAGGGTATTAATAAAAATAATGATTATGATACAAATAAAAAATATAACCAGATATATTGTTGCTTACTCTCTGTGCATCTTCCTGTTTTTAGCATGTCAGGATAAGTATTGGGACGATCATTACAATCCTAATAATGAATTTAATGAAAAAACATTACTTCAATTGGTAGAGGGAGAGCCCAATTTATCAAAATTCAACACAATGTTGAAAGAAGCACAAATGGATTCTATCTTGATGACATCACAATCTTTCACCATATGGGCGCCAACTAATGAAGCTTTAGAAGCCTATACATCTTCTGATAAAGAAATGGCAACACAAGTTGTAAAGAATCACATCGCCCGTTTTGTTTATTCTCCTGCAGATTTGGATGGTGAAAATGCCATTCGAATAAAAATGTTGAATAACAAATATCAAAATTATACCCGACGTGCTGATGGTATATATATGGCAAATACAAAAGTTATTTCAAAAACCCGAATAGCTTCAAATGGTGTGCTTCAAGTAGTCGATAATCTTTTTGAATTAAATCCCAGTCTGTGGGAAATCATGATTGAGGGGGAGAATACGGACTCAATAGCGAAATATCTCACGGCTTTTGACGAATATATTTTCGATCCGGTTGCAAGTACGCCTATCGGAACAGATGAACTAGGACAAAGTATTTACGATTCCGTGTTTATTCATCGAAACAAATGGCTCTCTCTCTTTGGTAGAATTGAGAAAGAAGATAGTGTTTATATGGCTATAATACCTACCAATTCCGCTTGGAATGAAGCTTTCACAAGAATTAATCCTTATTTTAGAACTATTGGTGAAATGCTTGAAGAAACAATAAATCAGTCAACTTATATTACTACTCGCGAGTATTTGATGGGGGATGAAATAGCTGATTCTTTGCAATTCAACCATACGCGAGAAACGATTGCTCAAGATTTAATATTCCGGCAAAAATCAGATAATATCCCGAATGACTCTCTTATTTCAAGTAATGGGAATGTGTTTTATGATCCGGGTTATTTATTTTCTGACGCAACTTACACCAATGCCAGTAATGGTTGGGCTTATATGACAGATAAATTATTACATAAACCAAAAGAATCCTGGCACAAAAGAATCGAATTAGAAGCAGATCAGTGTTTATCTCGTTTCAGATATGCCACAGTTGTTACCCGAAATGTAAAAGAGGATGGAAATTATTTTCACCAGGTCTCGGGAGCAAAATTTTTGGAGATAAGTAATACAAGCACTAATCCCAATATGCAACCTTATGCTATCTTTAATATCCCGAATACTTTGGCTGCTAAATATGATATCTATTGTACGTTCGTACCCTTGGAGTCTTACGAGGTAGGGAAAGCAGATACAACTAAGGTACGGTTTACGCTGAATTATGTTCATGAAGATGGAAAGATGCACGAAGATCCTGTGATTTCAAAAGATCCCATTAGTGGAGAAGTGTATACAACTAATCCACGCGGCATGACTAAACTTTTGGTAGCTAAAGGATTTAAATTTCCATTTGCCAACTTCACAAATTCTCGTTTCGAAGAAAAAACTCAGCGGATAAATGTTTTGTTAAAGGTACAAACTAATGTGTCCAATACCGAAACTAGTAAATATAATAGGATATTGCGAATTGACCGATTGATTTTGGAACCTGTAAATGAATAATAGAGGTAGTTATGAGAAAAATAATTTACAACACACTTGTGAGCTTCTTATTTGCTTTCTTGTTGCATTCAACAGTTGTGGCACAAGAGACGGTCGAGGTAAAATTGATTGCTAAGTCATTTCCTTTGGAGGTGACAGGAACTGTTGAAGATGCGGTGAGTGGAGTTCCTTTACACGGCGTAAGAATTGAAGTAAAAGGTATATCTTCCGCAATAACCAATGAAAAAGGGGAATATAAAATAGGTGTTCCTTATAATTCGGCTGTTTTATCTGTCTATTTTGATGGATATCAAGAACGACAGATCCCTGTTCGTGGAGAAACAGTGAAAAACATTTTACTTTTTCACGAAGTGTTTTCCTCCCTAAAAGAAAAAAGGGAAGCATCTATCTTAACTCCGGCATTGGTTATTGATGACGAGATTCAGACTCGTTTCGCAGATGATATTCGTACCATATCTCGTTCTGCATCACCAGCTGTCGGAGCCAACATGTTTGTTCGTGGATTCAACACATTAAACACAAATACACAGCCACTGGTTGTCCTCGATGGAACAGTTTGGGATAATTCCGTCGGTTATGGTTCCGTTTTCTCCGGATTTTATATGAATCCATTGGCAAGTATTGATGCTATGGATATCGAATCTATCGAAGTGATTAAAAATGCTTCTTCTATTTATGGTAGTAAGGGAGCAAACGGAGTTATTTTGATTAAAACAATCCGTAGCAGGACAGAAGTAACTAAAATCTCGTTCGATGCTATGTTTGGCTCTAATTTAAAACCGAAGTTTCTGCCGGTTATGGATGCTTCTCAATACCGTACATATGCAAGTGAGATTATGAAGGGCATAACTTCAGAAGATTTTATCGAACAAGCAGAAAATACTTTCTTGAACGTTGATCCGTCAAAGTTAAATTATTCCACATACCACAATGAAAACAATTGGTCAGATGATATTTTTCGTGTAGGCAATACTCAACGATATAATTTCAATGTGAAGGGAGGTGACGATATAGCCAAGTACGCTGTTTCACTTGGATATGCAAGTGCACTCTCACCAATTAAAGAAACTGATTACAGCCGGTTAAACACACGAATCAATTCTGATATCAATCTCTCCAAAGTCATTAAACTTGGAACGGATATTTATTTTACCCGGCAGTCCAGAAAATTATTTGATGACGGAACCGAGGAGCGGACTTCCCCAAGCTTTCTGTCACAGATAAAATCTCCTTTCCTTGTCGGTTACAACTATACAGCTTTGGGTGATAAACTGACTAATAATTTGGCTGACAGTGATGTGCTGGGAATCTCAAATCCTTTGGCAATACTCGATCTGGCTAAAGGAAAAAATCAACAGTATAAATTAGGAATAAGCATTTTTGGTGACTGGCAGATATTAAATTATTTAAAGCTGAATGCCCGTTTTAGTTCCGCATTAGAGAACACGAAAGAACATTATTTTATACCAATGAAGGGAGTTCAGGGCTATTACAATGAACGGCATCGGTATATTGAAAATACAATAAAAAATAAGTCTTTCAGTCAGCTCTCACTCTTTGGAGAAATGAGTATCGCCTATGGCAAAGTATTTTTAGATAAGCATAATTTAAGCGCTTCAGCCGGTATGCGGATTTATTCGAATTCGTTGGAATATACGTTCGGTGAAGGACATAATTCAGGTGATGACAAGAAAACCAATCTGTCAAACAGCTTAGCATATAAAAAGTTGGAAGGAGCGGACGATGATTGGAATTCAGCTTCTCTATTCATGAATGTTCATTATTTGTTTCAGGAGAAATACGATTTATGGTCAACTTTTGCAATGGATGCCTCCTCTCGTTTTGGAAATGAGACAAAGGACGGATTCCGGATGTTAGGAGGTTCCTGGGGGATATTCCCTTCTGTAGGAGCAGCCTGGACCATTTCCAGTGAGCCTTTTATGAAGTCGCTACCTTTTGTTTCTCTGTTACGCGTATTTGCCGACTATGGATTAACAGGAAATGATGCTATCGGAAATTTATACCGATATTCCTATTTGCGACCAATCAATTATTATGGTGTGGCTACAGGTTTACAGATTGATAACCTCGGTAATGAAACCTTGCAGTGGGAAACGACAACAAAATCTAGCTTAGGGGCTGAAATTGGTTTGTGGAATGATCGAATCCGGCTTTCAGGTGATATTTATAAACATCAAACAAAAAACTTGTTGACAGTGAAAGAAGCACATCGGGCAACGGGTCGTTCGTATTATTGGAGTAATGATGGGGAACTACAAAACACAGGCTTTTCACTGGGTGTAGGACTTAAACTGGTAAACTTAAAAGATTTGAAATGGAGTCTGGAGGCAACTGCGGCCCATTATAAAAATAAAATAACAGCATTGCCCGATGGTGACTACGTTACCTCTGTTCTTGGAGGTGAAATACTCACTTCTGTAAACAATCCTGCAGGTCTTTTCTACGGTTATAAAACTCATGGTGTTTTTGCTTCGAATGAATTGGCCAAAGCAGCTTATCAAGGAGTAGGACTGAAAAAACAAAATGAAGATGCATCTTATTCATATTTTATGGCAGGGGATATTCATTTTGAGGATCTTGACGGGAACGGAATTATCGATGAAAAGGACCGCCAGATAATTGGAGATCCAAATCCACTTCTGACGGGTTCCTTGTTGAATAGTTTCTCAGTGTGGCTCTTTTCCTTGAATGTCCACTTCACCTATTCGATAGGTAACGATGTGTACAACCATCATCGTATGTTGCTGGAAGGCGGAAATAGTTTCTTCAACCAAAGCATGAGTCTGCTGAATCGATGGAAAGCTGAAGGACAAATAACTGATGTTCCAAAAATCACTTATGGTGATCCCATGCAAAATGCTCGTTTTTCAGACCGATGGATTGAGGATGGTTCATTCCTGAAATTAAAAGAGATACGTTTGATCTGTAATGTTCCGGTTAATGTTTCTTTTTTGAGTGGAATTACTCTTTGGATGTCTGGTACAAATCTTTATACCTGGACCAAATACTTAGGTGTAGATCCGGAAACTTCAATTAGTTCATCAACTCTATATCAAGGAATAGACAATGGTTTATTATCCTATGGACGCTCGTATTATCTTGGAGTGAAAGTCAATTTTTAACCTATAAATAATAAACAGAAAATGAAAAAGTACCTTATTATTATATTTTCAGGAATTTTATTTACATTCAATTCGTGTCACGACTTCTTCGAGTCCGACTCGACTAATGTCAGTATTACTAAAGGTGATACTATTGGAACAGAAAGGGAGGCTCTCTATGCTATGTCGGGAATCTTACAACATTTACAAGTCATCGGTGACAATTGGGTCATTGCCAATGAATTGAGAGGGGATTTGCTAGCCGTAACTCACAATTCATCACAAGATTTGTGGGACATTTACAATTTTGAGGTAGAACCGACCAATTCTTATCTGAATGACAGGGAATTTTATGCGCTTATTAATGATTGTAATTATTTGATTAAATATGTAGATACAACGAAGATTGTCCAAGATGAGAAGATTCTTAAAAGGTATATGTCGGCCACAAAATCTATCCGTGCCTGGGCATATATGCAAATGGCCATGATCTATGGACAAGTATATTATTCCACGGAACCCATATTGGATGCAACACAGGATATGTCGAAGTTACCAAAAATATCTATGGATGTTTTGGTCGATTCTTTATTGGATGATTTATCTCCTTTGAAACCGGTGGATAATACGATTGAACATTTCCCGGGTTATTTTGGAGAAAATACAGAAGATTACTTCATTCCGATAAGATTGGTGCTAGGTGATTTGTATCTATGGAAAAAGGATTATTATAATGCGGCACTAATGTATTATCAACTTATTTTAACCAAGCGATTGGTGCTTAGTTCTTCTTTTCAAAACAAATGGAAAGATAATCAATTTCTGGAATATGGTACATTGACCTGGCGGCAACTTTTTCTCAATAGCGGAGAGGTGGTGTCTAAAATAAGATATACTGACGATTATGCGGAAAGTGTGACCATTTTAAGTAAAATATTCAGCCCTGAATACTATTGGCTTGCTCCTTCTTTGACTGCAATCAGTAATTGGGAATCTCAAACATATGTTGAAACGGCAACAAGGACCACAGCAGGTGATTTAAGGGGACGGATAAATTCTTCTGGTCCAAATAAAAATGCAGGTTCCTATTATTCTGACAATTTGGGATCAAGTACTATAGAAGAGATTCTATATCCTGTAGTAAGCAAGTATGAATTCAATAATAACACAACATACTTATGTCGTGCTTCGCAGGTTTATCTAAAATATGCCGAAGCTGTAAATCGCTTAGGAAAGCATTATCTTGCCTTAGCTGTACTAAAAAAGGGATTGAATAGAGAATCTTTGACCAGTCTGGTTTCCCAGTCTGAGCTCGCAGGTAATGAACCGTTCCTTGATTTTGGACAAAACACCCCATATTTAGCCGATTTGTTTAGCGCGAATAAAGGAATACAAGAAAGAGGTTGTGGAAATGTCGGTTTGCTATCAACATCTATCCCTACGGGTGTTGATACATTAATTTGGGTAGAAGATCAGATTATCATGGAAGCAGCTTTGGAAAATGCATTCGAAGGTAATCGCTTTGTTGACCTGATGCGTGTAGCGAACCATAGGGACGACCCATTGTATCTTGCTAAAATGGTCGCTTCTAAATTCCCTCCGGGACAAAAGGAGGCTATGGAACAAAAACTATCGGATAAGGAAAACTGGTTTTTCCCTGAAAGTGAAATGAAAAATCAATGAAATATAAGTACCATTTAATCACTTAATAAGTAGAAAAAATGAAAAAACTATTTAATACACTATTGTTGCTCTTATTATTGGTTCTACCAATGAATAGTATAGCACAACGGAAATTTATTCATCCCGGTTTGACTTATACTCAAGCTGATTTGGACCGAATGAAAGCTATGGTTCATGCACGTCAAGAGCCTTTTTATTCAACTTATCAAGCAATGCTTAGAGATGGATTTTCCCAAATAGGGAATGGAGACTATGCGGATATAACTCAAATAAAAGAAGGAAAGTTTAATGGAACTATTGGAGCAGACGGTCGCCGTGCTCATGATTTAGCACTGTTGTATCATATTACCGGTAATAAAGCTTATGCAGATGATGCCGTTAAGCGTATTAATCGCTATAATAATTTGACTAATGCCAGTAGTAGGGGAACTGCTCCGCTCGATAACGGGAAGATATACATGTTGATTGAAGCTGCAGAACTATTAAGAGATTACGAGGGTTGGGAAGCGGAAGATCAAGCTGCATTTAAGAAGATGCTGGTTTATCCATTTTATAGTACAACAAAGACAGCCGAGAGTCATAAAAATTTAAATGATGATTTAAATGACGTATCGTTTTATTGGAATATTTATCAATTTGATCCGGGACGTTTTGGAAATCAAGGCCTTTTTGCTGCCCGGGGTTTACTGGCAATGGGCGTCTATCTGGATAACGATACGATATATGATAGAGCATACCGTTATTTGGCCGGATTACCGGCAAGATTGGATGACTATCCCTACAAACCGGGACCGCCAACTCAGGGAACAAAGATCAAAGAATCAGAGTATTCTATCGATTATAACGTTAGCTGGCCATCAACTTTTTCAAGAGATAATCAATACCATTCGGATGAGGTTTTGCAATATTACATCTTTCAAAACGGACAGTGCCAGGAATCCAGTCGTGATCAACCACACACTATGGGTGGACTCGGAAATTATACCGCCATTGCCGAAATAGCCTGGAATCAAGGTGATGATATTTATGGTTGGTTAGATAACCGCATACTGTTGGGCATTGAATATAGCACCCGTTATAATCTTTCTGCCGTACAAACTTATCCCGATCAGCAAATTGCCTGGGAAATCAATGGGTATTCAAAAAACGAAAAAGATTGCACTTTCGAGAATGGGTTGTTTTATCAGGCAGTCTCTCGTTCAAAACGCTGGGAGTCGGTATCGATCAACCCTCAAGGGAGAGGAAGTGCTGTGACGGGGACCGGTGGTTGGAAAACTCAGGCTTTACAACACTATAAGACAAGAGTGGGACTTCCGGAAAAGAATACTCGTTGGTTACAACGCTCCTGGGATTATATGATGAAAACTCATGGCCTTGAAAATTGGGGTGCTGCTCCTAATTGGTATTATGAATGGACCGGTTGGGGAACGCTGACTAAGTACAGAACAGAATGGATGGCCGGAGATCCCGGTTCCTGGAACGAAAAGGTACGGGAGTCTTTTATACCCGTAGCTCCATGCACAATTAAGGCTGTAGACTATGATTACTTTGCCGGAAATGGACAAGGAAGAACCTACAACAATATAGGAACATCAAAATCCACAATCTACAGAACAGATGGAACAGTTGAAATAAGTGCTGATGGTGAAGATTTTGTGCTCACGGATATGCAGGCTAATGAGTGGATGAACTATACTGTTGTTTTCCCCGCATCAGAAGGGAATACTACTGCAGCACTAAAGTCCAAATATAATATCTACGTAACTTACAGAGCATCAGAAGACGGAGCTAAGCTTTTTGCATCTGTGGATAATGGTATAAAGAATGGAAAAGAACTTCAAATGACCACTGCCTGGACCGAACGTTGTTTGGGTACTTTTGAAGTGGAATGTGGTGCCGGGGTAATTCGTATTTATGTGAAAGGTAAAGACAATGTTCTTCAATTGAAAAGCATACGGGTAGAACCACTTGAACTAAATGAATTGGTTACAATCAATTTGACAGAGAAGGCAAAATCGGTTAAAGTATACGATGCTTCGAATAATGATGTCTCAAATTCCTATCAGAATTCGATAATATTTGCTACGGATAAAATTTTTGATGTCCCGATAAATCTGGGACATCAAAAATTTCTTGTTTACGATTTTGGAGAAGAGGGGTTGGATATTAGTAGCATTACTTTCTACAATGATGGGAAAATAATGGATACAAGAGAACAAGCCTTTGTGTTGGGATCGACCGAGGGAGGAACATATAATTCTGCGTGGAATAATTCTGCAAAAAAAGATATTATGCGTACGAATAATACAATTCAAGGAAATTGCCCTATAATAGATAACTCATGGATAACCGAAGGTGGAGCAATTGGCTCTTATAAGGTTGGACCACTAGGCAAATACCGCTACTTTGGCGTGTATAATTGGTCAGCCGCCTGTAATATCTCAGAGGTTGAAGTCCAATCTATCCAGAATACCAAATATTCTGAACCCGACATGGAACCTTCCGCAGAATGGGACGATGAAGATACATCCATTGAAATCAATAAAAAGAATAACACACCATCACTGGCAATAAACGGAAATCAGGTAACTGTGGAAGGAGCAGAATGGATAAAAGTTTATTCGCTAACAGGAGCTTTACAGACTGTTGTCAAAGGTGATTACGTAATCTTACCCTCCGGTTTGTATATCCTGAAAACAATCGTTGACGACTCACTTCAATCTTACAAGGTGCTAATTCAAGCTGAATGAATGTGATCATTATCTGGCAAAAGAGTCGTACGAACAATGCCTTCTTTCATATCATATCCGTTGTTTTTGATTATCTAACCAGCCCGATTTGTTTACTTCTAACCGGATAAAATTAAAAGCATCTATGAGAACCAATCAACAAGGATATGTAAAACAACCACCAATATTTGTTGATAAAAACCAGAAAACGTATCAAAACGTTTTTAATGCACGACGGGTTAATAGTATTAATTATGTGTAATCTCAAAAATCGAAAAAAAATATTTCTCTATATTTTTATAATACTGTGTTGCTTGTCAAAAACGACCCTACAAGCACAAAACGATGTTGTTCACGCATATAAACCATTTATCTTCAGTAATATAGGACCAAGTGGTACGCCCTTTCCTTCACATGTGAGAAATGATGTTGTATCCACACGCTTTAGCGTTAAAGTCTCCGATGTTGATGTGGCTGCCATACGTTACGATAATACTATCAACGGCAACCAGTATAATATGGATGTTGCCCGCTTTGCCTCAAGTAGTCGGACACCTAAAATTGAAATCAGCGTTATAGGTGAAAGCGAAATCAACAGTGTTACCATTCATCCGGTACGTTTTTATCCTCAGGAGTCGTTGACGATCAGTTCCGACCGAAGAAAGTTAACATTTAAAATGGCTGAGAACCTGCCATATGCTATCGTTATCATCAATGGTAATGATCCACAAGATGCCTCCGGTACAAATCCGCAATTAACGTTAATAAATGATCCTTTGGAAGATCCGGAGAAGAAACCTTCGCTTAATGCACCTAATGTGCTTAACTTTAAGACGTTTTCTGAAAATTATTTGCGGGAAAATCCAATTAAGGATACAGTCGGACAGGTGTGTCGTCCTGCCGGCAGTGTTACGGATGCCAGCCTGAATGATGAGAGGCTTTTTACCTGGAATCATGGAGTCGGCCACTTTGTCTCTTACACAAGTAAAATAGTTGCATTCCCAAATTTGAGGGCAAGAGACCGTAACGATCTGTCTGATGCCTTGCAAGCTGCTTTGGAGAAGATTAAAAATACACCGGAGCTCAATACACTGTACATTCCTGCAGGTGTTTATCTCTGGTCGGGTCTAAGGATACACAACTGGAACGGAGATGTCAATAAAGGCGGTAAGCCACTTTTCGTCTATACCGACGAAAACGCACTTATGATAAACCGTCAGAAAGAATGCCGCGAGGCAATCGAGCCGGCGGTCTATATCGCATACTCCAGCTTTGTAACGGTTTCCGGCCGCGGCATGCACGACGGACAGGGATGCCTCTCCTTTTCAACCGATAGGAAAGATGCCAGGAATACTCCGCACCAGGGTGGAGTTGTACTAAAAAAATCCAAAAACATCACTTTCAATGACACTTATTTACGCGACAGTCAGCAGTGGAACTGGGAAACACATGATGTGGAAGATGTTGATTTTAATAATATCAAGGGGCTTTCTCCTTACAATCATGCGTGGCTTGATGGACTTAATCTTTCAAGTGGCAAGAACATAACTGTCAACGGATCCATAACCTTGGGAAATGATGATGTATTTGCTACGGGTCATTACAATCCTTCTAACGAATTTCCTATGCGTACTTATGCAGAGAACAAGTCGATAAACTTAATTAATACAGATGCAAACACTGATGAGATACGCAATACGTTTGCGGCTGCCGGTGTTTACAATAAAGATCGTCTTCATTGGAGCAACGCTGACACTGAAAATATATGTGTTAAAAATGCAATTGGATGGACGCGTATAGCGCACTGTATCCGTGCCGGGCTCAATACTAAAATGGACAATTCTCAAATTGATTCGTGTGACAGAGTGCTAAAAGGTTTCATCTTTGATAATTTTCATGCTGTAGTTGGTAGAAATGCAGGTGGAGATATACGATTCCATAATTACAACGCTTCTAAATGCTGGCCGACTTATGAAAAAATTGTTATTAAAAATAGTTCGTTTTGGAAATCCGGGAATGAATGGGTTCTAATAAATACTACGGCTGACAGCAGTCAGATGATTGAACATTTTGAAATGCAAAATCTCTATTTTGTAAAGCCGATTGAAAATCCCTCCGCAACATTTATTGGTATCAAGAACCTGACTGTTAAGGAATTTTACTTAGGAGGCTATCGTATTTTGAGACGAGAATCTTCGGGCATCTCAGACAATCTGATTCATGTATCAAACTTTACAGACGATTTTATTTTATCAGATCCTCAAATGGATGTGAATCAGTAATATAACCCCATGGTGCATTTATGAAATAATAGTAAAAAAGGTTATTACACGTACGAGTTACATAAAAAAATTAAGTATGAAGACTAAACTATTAACTGCTTTTGCAGCAATCGTATTAACCACAGGGGCATTGGCTCAATCAGTTGATGTAAATATAAAAGGGGAAAAATTTGATCCTTTTTGGAGTAAATGTGTGGGTGCCGGGCGAGCTAATGAAGCTTTGCGTACTAGTTGGATGGAACAAATGGCATTGATAAAAGAGCATTGCGGGTTTGAGTATGTTAGATTCCATGGCTTGTTTCATGATGATATGTATATTTATTTTCCGGGAAAAGATGGTTCCGTTACTTATAATTGGCAATATGTGGACGATGTCTTTGATCGTTTATTAGACATAGGAGTAAAACCTTTTGTTGAATTAGGATTCTTTCCTAAAGCAATGGCTGCCGAAAATAGTAAAGTGCAGTTTGCTAGCGGATGGAGAGCTAACATATCATTAGACAGAAATAACTTTGGCAAATGGCATGATTTGGTGAAGAACTTCACCAAACATTGTGTAGATCGTTATGGAATAGAGGAAGTTATGACCTGGTATTTCGAAGTATGGAACGAACCCAATCTGAACCCTGGCTTCTTTGATGGAACAAAAAGTGATTATTTCCGCTTGTATAAAGAGGCAGCATTGGCAGTGAAAAGTGTTGATACTCGTTTACGTGTAGGAGGACCTTCAACCAGTAACTTTGTGGCAGATAAACGCTATGAAGGAGAAATTTATGATCATAAAAAGTCTTTGTTCTATAAGGACGATGTAATTAATCAGCAGGAATGGGAATCTCCTTGGATGAAAGAATTTCTGGAGTATTGTACAAAAGAGAACCTCCCAATAGACTTTGTTACTACGCACCCCTATCCAACTGATTATGCTTTGGATCCGGAAAGCGGTCGTTCAAGAGGTGCAACACGCTATGTTGATTCGACTAAAGATGATATTATGTGGTTACGTAATCTATTGGCAAAAAGTAAGTACCCGGATGCTGAAATACATCTTACAGAATGGAGTACCAGCCCCAATAGCCGTGATTGTATGCACGATCATCTTCCCCCGGCAGCTTACATAATGAAGGTAAATTTAGACTGTATAGGACTCACTAATTCACTTTCTTATTGGACTTTTACGGATATCTTTGAAGAAAAGGGTGGAGGTGAAACCATTTTCCACGGGGGCTTCGGTATGATTAACTTTCAGGGCATTATAAAGCCTTCTTTTCATGCCTACCGTATGCTTAATCAGTTAGGCGATGAAAAGCTGTTCTATTCGGAACCTCTTTTTGTCAGTCGTTCTTCTAAAACAGACAAAATAGTAGCTGTTGCCTACAATTACCCAAAAGAATATGAGATGACTGTTCCTAAAGCAGGAGATTGTGGCAGATACATGGAAAACGTATCACCCAAATCCTTAAACTTAGAGCTTAGAGGTTTGAAACCTTTTGCTGTTTTCGAGATAGAAACATTAGATAACGAGCATGCCAACGTGATCAGGGATTATGAAACTATGGGAAAACCTCATTCTCCTAGTAGAAAACAAATAGCTTTTCTGAAAGAAAAAGGAAAAGCAACTAAGAAAGAAATGGTGAAAGCTGATGCTAATGGGATCCTAATGGTTAGCAGACAAATTGCTCCGTGGAGCTGTGTTTTGATCAGAGAATTGTAAAAACAAGAGAGTGCCATTTTTGTGGTTGTTTCACCGGTGCGCTCAGCAATAATTTTTTCCAATTGCACTTGCTCGTCAGGTCTCATAAAGTGACCCCGCTGGGGTTCGAACCCAGGGCCCACAGATTAAGAGTCTGTTGCTCTACCAACTGAGCTACGGAGTCAGTAATTTGTAATTTGTGACTGCAAAGTTAAAAAAATATTTTATTTATCTCAGAAATTCTCCTTACTTTTGTGCAATTGTTTAGTTGAGAACAAAGACAAATTAACTAAGAACGAAGAAGAACAAAGAACAAAGATAATAGAACAAAGATAAAAGAACAAAGACGCAAAGACAAATTAACTAAGAACTAAAAACGATGAACTAAAAACTGAACTCGCGACCCCGGAACACGAAACCCGTTAACTTCTCTAACTTCTTTTACTTCTTTAACTTCTCAGCTACTAACTACTAACTACTAATTAAAACACAAGTCTACAAATACTTAAAAAATATTATTTATGAAAAAGAAATTACGCCGTTCACGCGACCAAATGATAGCCGGAGTATGTGCAGGTCTTGCAGANTANTTAGANATTGACGTTACATTAGCCAGAGTTGGTTATGTACTTTTATCCATTCTGTCAGCNGGCTTTCCCGGAACGCTACTTTACATCATTTTGTGGATAGTGATGCCAAAAGCAGTTTGATGAACGAAGAACAAAGACAAAGAACGAATTGTTGAACTGTTTAATTGTTGAACTGTTTAATTGTTGAACAAAGAGCAAAGAGCAAAGAATAAAGACTAAGACCACGCGACTACGGAACCCATAACTTCCTTAACTTCCCTAACTTCCCTAACTTCCCTAACTTCCCTAACTTCCCTAACTTCTTAACTACTAACTACTAACTACCAACTACTAACTACTTAACTTCCCCATCTCTTCGTTCATCGTTCTTAGTTCAATAAATCATCTCCTCCTCAATATTATCCAAATAATTATCGGTGCACCAAACAATGCACTGATGGTGTTGATGGGCAGGGTATAAGTGGGTATTTGTGAGATGATGTCGCATAGCAATATCAAAGCGGAGCCTATCAGGACGGATGCCGGGATGAGTGTTTTATGAATGGAGCTTTTAAAAATTCCCCTGGCAATATGGGGTACCGCAATGCCTACAAAGGCTATGGGACCGGTGAAGGCGGTGATGCTTCCTGCTAATATTCCTGTTGCGATGACAATTAATATCCTTGTACTTTTTATGTTGACTCCTAAAGCTTTTGCGTAGTTTTCTCCCAAAAGCAATCCGTCTGCATTTTTATGTAAAAACACTGCTAAAGCAAGTCCGATCAAAACAATTGGAATGAGAATTTGTAGGTTTTCGCGGGTGACTGCACTCAAACTTCCAAAAGTCCACAATATGAATAATTTAATGGCGTCGGGATTGGAAAAGTACTGCAAAATGCTGACGATGGAGCTGGCAATGGTCCCAAACATGATACCCACAATCAGCAGTGAAGCAGCACTTTGTAGTTTGTAGGAAACACCTATCACCAACAGTAATACGAATGCAGCACCAAAGACTGCCGAAAGGACGAGCCCCCAACTGCTGTTGGTCCAGAAGGCAGGTAAAAATGAAGCGCTCATCATAGTGATGGCTACACCGAGGCTGGCGCCTGAACTTACCCCCAAAATATAGGGGTCAGCTAATGGGTTGCGGAAAAGTGTTTGCATCAGTAAGCCCGCAACCGACAAGGCAGCTCCTGCCAGGATAGCTGCGATGGCCTTTGGCATCCTGAAATTGAAAATGATTTCAGAATGAATGGGGTCAGTTGGATTGCCGGTGAGGGTAGCCACCAGTTCCCGCCAAGGAATTTTAAAGCTTCCAACCGACAGATCAAGCAGAAACAGCAATAATGTAGCTATCAATAAGGGGATAAAAATCCAGTAGTTTTGTTTTTTTGTCATGCTTTTGAANGTACTTTTTTTCAACACACCTNGCTGTCTTTTAGTTGAAAATTTGTTTTGAGACAGCCCCAAAAATACAAATTTTGTTGCATCTTTATCTGCAAATCGTAAAATTTTATCTTTTATAGGATAGGCAAAAGGTAAAATTGGTCTTGATCAACCCCATACAGTGTTTGGAAAATTATTGCTATCTTTAACCGCTTACTTAAATCATCAAACCATGCTTAAATTAGTATTATTCTTACTTTTAGTGAATCTGTTTCAGTCGGATGAACGACAAGCAGAAAGGGAGCACATGGTGGTTCATCAGATTCAGGATAGGGGGGTAAAAGATGAATTGACCATTGAGGCCATGAGAAAAGTGGACAGACACAAACTTGTTCCTTCGGAGGTGAGGCATCTTGCCTATCAGGACAGACCATTGCCCATAGGTTTCGGACAAACCATTTCACAACCTTATATGGTTGCTTATATGACTGAATCCATCCGTCCCGGGGAAAATTTCAAAGTACTTGAAATAGGGACCGGTTCGGGATATCAGGCAGCCGTTCTTGCTGAAATTGTGGCTGAGGTTTATACGGTAGAAATTGTTGAGGACCTCGGAAAGCGTGCAGCCAATGATCTCCGGGATATGGGATATCAAAATATCCATTTTAAAATTGGTGATGGCTATTATGGCTGGCAAGAACATGCTCCTTATGATGCCATCATAGTAACGGCTGCTTCAGAGCAAGTTCCTCCTCCACTTTTAAAACAGTTGAAGGACGGCGGCAGGATGATCATTCCCGTCGGTTCNCCTTTCATGACNCAGCAACTGGTAATTGTAGAAAAGAAAGGCAAAAGGATACGAAGNCGTAATNTGATGCCTGTAAGATTTGTACCTTTCACCAGAAGCAAATAAAACCTTAACTGTATTTTCTCCATGCAAAAATGTGCATTTGAAAAAAGAATCCGCCCGGCATTGTTTATCCACTCACTGTCAGTTATCGGTTTTCAAATTATTCTGATGAGGGTCCTGTCGATCAATCAATGGGATCACTTTGCGAACATGATCATTGGAATTGCGATGTTGGGCTTTGGCGTCAGTGGTTCTTTGTTAGCTGTTTTTAAAGAAAAGATCATGACACATGCGCGCCTGCTGATGCCTCTGTTGATGATTTTAAGTGCTATTTGTATGCTGGGCTCATACAGACTTACGCAAAATCAAGCACTTGCCTTCGATACTTTTTTGGTGTTTTCTTCATTCAAAGAACTGTCTAAGCTTGTCCTTTTCGTCGGACTGTATTTCCTGCCTTTTTTTTCTGCATCACTGGCTATTGGAATTATTTATGTCGAAAACGTACAGGAAATAGGGAAACTATATTTTGCCAATTTGCTGGGTTCCGGTATTGGAGGGGCTTTGGGACTTTCACTGCTTTATTTGTTTTTTCCGCAAAATGCCCTTTTGGCGATAGCTTTGCTTCCGGTGATAGCCTCTTTATTTCTATTTGAGCATCAATATCAAAAAGTTTTAAAAGCAGCCTATTTGTTGTTTTTTGTTTTTATGATTTGGGGAGTAATTAAACCAATGTCCCCGCTTCCTTCTCAGTATAAGGGTATTTCCAAGACCATGCTCTTGCCTGATGCAAAAATAACGACAACCACAACCGGTATTGCTGCATCGGTACAGATCGTAGAATCTGATTACCTCAGATATGCTCCCGGAGTGAGTTTGAATTATTTTGGAGAATTACCGGTCAAGCCGTTGGTTTTTGTGAATGGGAATGCTGTGGGCTCTATTCCCAACTATCATCAATCAACAGCTGATGTATTGGATTTTTCTACTTATAAGTTGCCCTATCTGATCCATAACCCAAGAAGTGTAGCGGTAATTTCGGGAGGAACGGGGATGTTTACGGCTCAAGCTCTTAGAAATGGTGCGGAAAATATTCATGTGTTTGAGCCGAATATCGACTTAATTCGTGCGATGGAGCAATGGCATTTCAATAAAAATCCTTTAGTTTATGATGCTGAAGGCGTCTCTTTGCACCAGGTCGAGGCACGTTCTTTTCTCCCGGGCAGTGACCGGAATTTCGATTTGATTGTGCTGCCAACCATCGGTTCTTTTGACGGCACCTCCGGCATGACAGCATTGCAGGAGAATTATCACATGACCATTGAAGCACTTGATTTGTATTGGCAAAAACTGACAGATGACGGAAGTCTTGCCGTTACCGTTTATACCGATTTTCCCCCACGGGCACCGTTGAAAAC
>JGI24708J26588_10000078_pt1 | contig 69245 bp, 68 predicted proteins | sample BioPla1DNA2_FD_26588 | JGI IMG/M metagenome (IMG submission 26588) | reverse complement strand
AAGATAGCTGAGATTGCTGAGCTGATGAGGATAAAATAGGATACGCGAAACTAAGAAATGACAAACCGCGGTTAGCGTGATCCGCACATTCCGTGGTGGTGTGCCTTGAAAGGGGTGTAGGAGATGGGAGTTTGACCTCCCGACATGATATATAGCTATAGGTGTCAAACAGCCTTGAGCTGCTTCAGTTAAGAGCTGAAGTGGTGAGCGTCAAGGAAAAGTCGATAGATGAATCGACATGTGTGTTTCATGAAGATGAACGAAAGTGAACCATTGAAGAAGCGTCGTTAGTGTGAAGTGTTGTCAAAATGAGGGTCTCACCACTATCCTCAGATAAGTCTAGCGGAAAGCTATTTACTGGTTAGATGGCAATCGGCGTTAAGGTGGCATGAGCATGAAATAGGCTTCTATACTCAACAAGGGAAGCTGTCGAATCGATGCAAACAGAAAGGTACAAGATGACACATATCAAGACTGAAAGTATGGATGCGATTCACAGTGGCCGAGGTTTCTGTAGTAGTGATGAAGAGTCTGTAATGGACTTGGAGCGAAGGGAAACCGCTAATATCTTTTCATTGATAATCAACTGGAAACAGGAGGAGTTATGAAGGGAAAGAAACCATTTACAATTTCACAATGGACAGTGCTCGAAGCTTGGAAACGAGTAAGGGCTAACAAAGGAGCAGCAGGTGTTGATGAAGTAAGTATCGAAGAGTATGAGCAAAACCTAAAAATGAATTTGTACAAACTCTGGAACCGTTTGTCCTCAGGTTCATACTTTCCTCAAGATGTATAAGGAGTGGAAATTCCAAAGCGTTCAGGGGGAGTGAGACTTTTAGGGATACCAACGGTAGAGGACAGAATTGCTCAAATGACGGTTCGCATGAGTTTTGAACCGAAGGTAGAGCAAATCTTTCATGAAAACTCTTTTGGTTACAGACCGGGAAAATCTGCCTTAGAGGCAGTAGGTCTAACGAGAAAGAGATGTTGGAAATATGATTGGGCGATTGAATTAGACATCAAAGGTTTGTTTGATAATATTGACCATGAATTACTGATGAGTGTAGTGAATAAACATGCTACAGAAAGATGGGAAATTCTCTATATTAAGCGTTGGTTAAAAGTAGCTATGCAAATGCCGAATGGAGAAAAGCTGGAACGCGGAAAAGGCACCCCACAGGGTGGAGTTATTAGCCCTGTGCTGGCAAACTTATTCATGCACTATGCCTTCGATCGCTGGATGGAGACCCAGTGGGAGAAAACTCCTTGGGTTCGATATGCAGACGATGCGATAATTCATTGCAGGACAGAGCATGAAACAAAAGAAATCCTAAGAAGACTAAACCTGAGATTAAAACGCTGTAAGCTAGAATTACACCCGACAAAGACCAAAATAGTCTATTGCAAAGATAAAGACCGAAAGGGAGAATATCCAAACACAGAATTTACTTTTCTGGGTTATACGTTCAAAGGGCAATGGATAAAGGATCGACTTGGGAGAATCCAATGTAACTTCATAGCATCTGTAAGCAAAGCAGCTGTACAAGCTATGAGAGATACCATTAGAAGTTGGAAGGTGAAGAGACACTCTGGCAGTGATATTAATTCGCTATCTGAACGGTATAATGCGATTCTCCGAGGGTGGTTCACTTACTATGGAAAATATTGTGCTTCGGCAATGGCTGTGATAGCAAAGTACTTTAATCAATGTCTAGCACGATGGGTAATGTTTACATACAGAAGATTTAGACGTAATAAAAGGAAAGCAGTCTCGTGGCTTCAGGAAGTTGCGAGGAGAACTCCTGAATTATTTGTACATTGGGAAAAAGGGTATACCCCTAGTTAGATGGATTAGTGGGAGCCGTATGAATCGAGAGGTTCACGTACGGTTCTGCGAGGGGCTTAGGGTGAAACTCCCTTCGTCTACTCACGTGGGAGGTCCCTCACTCAACTAATGAGTGAGGTCCTACCCGATCATTAGGAGGATAGATCTTAGCGAGAATTCCTAACTAAGATGTTTATTCTCTACTTTTTGCTAAACCATAATCTATTCTAAAATCTAATTGTTTTTCATTCTAGCTACATGTCTTGATTCAAGTCCATTTGCTTCTAAGAAATGACGAAGTGCAATTAAATCGTGAGCCTCATAACGATCTCTATACGCTTGAATGGCTTCTTTTGAATGCAATTCTTCATCCAAAGTTAATAGTTCAACTGGCATTGGTCTTTTATCTGAAATTTTTGCATCAATCACTACAACTTTACCTTCGTTATAGTCTTTAATGGCCTTTGCAAAGACTTCTTCGATATCTTCTATTCTAGTAACTGTATATGCCTCTGCACCTTGAGCACGTGCAACCATGGCAAAATCAGTATCTGGAAATTGGGTGCCAAATAAGTGTTTATTTGTTTCTTCATATTTATCTTGAATGAAACCGTATTTTTGATTTGAAAAAACTACATTGATTGAGGCGGCACCATATCTGACAGCAGTAACTACATCTGGATAGACCATCGAAAATGCACCATCACCCTGGAGCGACCAGACTTGTCGATCTGGGTAATCTAAACTCGCCGCAATGGCACCCGGTAAACCAACACCCATCGTGGCAAAAAGAGGTGAGGTCCGCCATTTTTGTTTAGGATTAAGTCTTAAATGGCGAATTGAGGTTTGAGTTGTGTTGCCGACATCAATCGCAAAGATGGCATCCTCAGCTGCTACTTGATTAATAGCATTATATACTTGATACAATTCTAACTCGCCTGCTGGTTTTGTTTCTAGTTTTGTCTTGTATTCACGCCAATTTTTTACGTTTTCAAGATTTGCTTTCCACCAGCTTGTCTCTTCTTTTTCTTCGATTGTTTCAGTGATTGCTCTTACATAATCACCTGCATCGCCTAGGATTGCTAAGTCCGTAGCATGACGCTTACCAAGTTTCATTGGATCGATATCTACCTGAATAAAGGTTTCGATCCCGCTGAACATGCCTTTAGAAGTAAGGGCAAAAGGCCAATTAGCTCCTAAAAATAACATGGTATCAGCTTCAAGCACGCCTTCATTAGCTGGTTTTTCTGCTACTCTACCCATAGCACCGAGTAATGCTTCATACTTACCATCAAAATTATCATAATTAATACCTGAAACAATTAAAGGTGCTTTTAATTTCTTAGATAATTTGATTACATCTTCACCAGAACCTCTGGTTCCAACTCCAGCAAAAATAACAGGTCTTTTTGCCTTGGAAAGAAGTTCAGTCGCTTCCTTAACTTGAGCTTGATTTATTTCCCATTTTGGATATGGTTGAGCAGCTTTAGCTGATGACCAATAGGCATCAACATCAATATCGGCATAACCAAAATCTACAGGAACTTCTACAACTGCAGGCCCTTTATGTGAATAGGCACGACGAATAGCTTCATCAATTACTTGTGGTAATTGTTCTGCAAATGCCACTTTGCGATTATAAACAGCCGCATCATTATAGTAAGGATTTTGATTAAATTCTTGAAAGCCATCTGTATTTTGTTCATTGGTTGGCCTAGCTCCTAATATTGCTAACATCGGATTTCCGTCTTCTTTGGCTTCATAAATGCCATTAATTAGATGGGTAGCACCAGGACCACTTGAACCCATAGCAACGCCAATCGTACCATTAAATTTGGCTTGCATTGCTGCGGCCAAGGCTCCTACTTCTTCATGTTTTACCTGGATAAAATCAACATTATGTTTATCTGTTTCTGCAAATGCATCCATCCAAGAACCAAAGGAGCCAGCTGGAACTCCATAAACTCTTTTTATTCCCCAAGATTCCATTATTTGTAAGGCAGCAACTCCTGCTTTAATTTTTTTCATATTAGTTAGCATCCTTTCCTTTAAATTTTATTAACAAAGATTTTTCTCTTATATTAAATTTCTTTATTAAAGCATACATTTCCTTTAAGATAATTTACGTAACATTTTTTAAAATGAATTTTAAATAATTTAGATAGGTGAAATTTATGACTAAATTAAGTGAAAGAGAAAAGATGCTAGTAGGTGAATGGTATGATGCTAATTATGATCAGGAGTTGCTCAAGGCACGGATAAAGACAAAAGATTTGTACCATGAATATAATTTGACTAAACCAAGTGACAAAGCTCAGAAAAATAGTTTGCTCGAACAAATTTTAGGAGAGTTGCCAGAAAACTTGTCTATTACAGAACCAGTTTATTTTGATTATGGCAAAAATACAAAATTTGGCAAAAATGTCCATGTAAATTTATCTTGTTACTTTATGGATGGCGCTCCAATTACAATTGGCGATTATGCATTTATTGGACCTTATACTGGTTTTTATACTGCGGCTCATCCAAACTCTGCTAAAGAACGTAACCAGGGGCTTGAACAAGCTCGTCCTATTACCATTGGGAATAATTGTTGGTTTGGTGCTAATGTATCGGTGCTACCTGGAGTTACTATTGGCGATAATTGTGTAATCGCGGCTGGTGCTGTTGTCACCAAAGATATTCCAGCTTATTCTATAGCTGCGGGAGTTCCTGCTAAGGTTATAGGTAAAGCACCAGCTGATTAGAATTTAAGAATTTATCTCAAAGGTTTTTGCTGATCATACTTAAGTTACGCCCATCTGTAATTAAATATTGCAACAGATTTTCTTTAATAGTGTAAGATAGTAGATAAACAAAATTACGAAAGATTTTTAATAAAATATCGAATTGGAGGACATATGGAGCAATATATTCCACGAGCTGCAAAGCTATTGCGAGTAATTAGTAATGAGTCCAAACTAAAAATTCTCTACTATTTGTCGCTTCAAGATGCAAGTGTAAGTGAATTAGAGGACAAGACAAAGATAGAACAATCTAATTTGTCGCATCATCTGAGAACTTTAAAAGATAATCATCTGGTTAAATCTAGACGTTCTGGCAAGTCAATGATTTATTCCTTAGATGACCATCATGTTTTCGATATTATTGAACAAGTTTTAGAACATGTTTCCCATATACCTGAATAATTAAAAAAAGCCTTGACTAAATAATAAATAGTGTTAATATGAATATAAAGTCATATGAACAAGGATTCATTTAAGCGGTGATAAACCGCAGTTTTTTTAACATATGTATGAGTGGAGAATCATATGATGTTTGAATCAGATCAAATGTTTTGGAGGCTTAGACTATGTACGACTCAGTAGATAACAAGACCTATGTTCAGCCAGAAACTAATCATAATCATGAAAAGGAACATAAACATTCTCAGGCCCATGAACATGAACATGATCATGATCACGGCAAAATGCCTATTGTTTTTTATTTTATAGGTTTAGTCTTGGCAATTGTTGCTTTGATTCTACCAACTGAAACAGCTGGCAATATTAAAAACATTCTCTTTATTATTTCAACCATTTTGGCCGGATATCATGTTGCAATTTTAGAAGGATTTGGGCATACCTTAAAAGAGCTATTCCTGCACCAAAGATTTCGCCCTGATTCTCATTTGTTGATGGGACTTGCGGCTCTTGGAGCAATAATATTAGGTGAATATTGGGAAGGGGCTTTATTAATTCTAATTTTTGGTGGAGCTCACTTTTTAGAGAATTATGCAGAAGGTCGCAGTCAAAGAGAAATAACCAAATTGCTCGATCTAAATCCAACCTCAGCTAGACGTTATAAACCTGATGGAAGTATCGAGATTGTTGATGTTGATGATTTAAGAATTGATGACAGAGTCCAGGTTTTAAATGGTGATCAAGTACCAATTGATGGAGTTGTTTTAGAAGGTCAAACTACGATCAATGAAGCATCGATTAGTGGTGAAAGTATGCCCCAGGATAAAAAGCCTGGTGATCAGGTTTATGGTTCAACTATTAATGGTAGTGGCACTATTATTATTGAAGTTACTAAGGAAAGTAAAGATACTGTTTTTGGTCGGATTATGTCCTTAGTCGAAGAAAATCAAGGTAATCGAACTAGGGCAACAACTGTTATTGAAAAATATGAACCTTATTATGTTACTTTTGTTTTATTGGGTGTTATAGTCTTTATTCTCTTGATGCCAGTTCTAACAAATATGACTTTAGAAACCAGTTTCTATCGTGGTTTGTTAATTTTGGTCTCAGCTTCACCTTGTGCTTTAGCTGCGGCTACAGTGTCTGCAACTTTATCTGCGACATCAAGCTTTGCTAGACAAGGAGTTCTTTCCAGAGGAACTGTTTTTATTCAAGAATTAGCAAAAATTGATGCAATCGCTTTTGACAAAACTGGAACTTTGACTTTGGGTAAACCTCAAGTTACTAATACTTATTTTACAGAAGATATTGAGCAAGCAGCCTGGATTAATTTGCTTGTCTCTATGGAAAAACAAGCTAACCACCCACTTGCTAAGGCGATTGTAGATTATTTTGGAGAAGAAAATGGCGACATAGATTTATCTGTAGAAAATCAAGCAGGTAAAGGTGTAGCAACTGAATATAAAGGCACAAGATATCGAATTGGTAAGCCGTCAAGCTATAATAATATTAGTCCCGAAATTGTAGAAATAACAGAAGATTGGGAATCAAAAGGTAACACTGTTATTTATGCTAGTAGCGCGGAAGAGGTAAAAGTTGTTATTGCCTTGATGGATATACCGCAAACAGCAGCGATCAAAGCAATCGAGTACTTTAAGAGCCAAGATATTGAAACCCATATGATTTCTGGTGATGCTCAATTGACTGGTCAGGCAATTGGCGCTCAGTTAAAGATAGATCATGTTAGTGCTAATGTTTTACCAGATGAAAAATCTAATATAATTGCCGAATTACAAGCTCAGGGTAAGTCAGTTGCATTTGTTGGTGATGGTGTAAATGATGCACCTGNCCTTGTTAAATCAAATGTCGGGATTGCTATGGGAGATGGTACTGATGTAGCTTTAGAAGTAGCAGATTTAGCTCTAATGCAAAATAACTTATCTAATTTGGTTTATGCCCATAAAAAGGCTAGAAAAATGAACCGAGTAGTTTGGCAAAATATAGTTTTTTCTTTAGCTGTGGTTGTGATTTTAGTAATCATGGCACTAACAGGTTTTTCCAATATGACACTCTCTGTTATTTTTCATGAAGGCTCCACGATTGNAGTTATATTAAATGGTCTAAGGCTATTACTTAAATAATAATTAACAGTAAGCTTACTTAAGCATATTTTTGTAAAAGAGGCTATTTGTTACATTATTATTAGCAGAGATCAGTTATAATAAAAGTATAAAAATTAATAAATTATTTGGAACTGAAAAGTAAAGGAGTGTAATTATGAGTTTAAATTTAAAAGATTATGGTAATGATCCATTTGTAATGAATATTGAGGATGCAACAATTCAAAATGAAGATTTCAGATTAGCTTTATGGACAGGCGAACAACTTCAAGTAACCTTAATGTCAATTCCTGTAGATGGTGACATTGGTGGTGAAATCCATACAAAAGAAGATCAATTCTTAAGAATTGAGCAAGGCAAGGGTCGTGTAATCATGGGTGAGACCGAAGATAATATCACGTTTGAACAAGAAGTTGGCGATGATGATGTTATTATTATCCCAAAAGGTTTATTCCACAACGTAATTAATATTGGCGACGAACCTATGAAGATCTATTCAATTTATGGTCCTCCTCATCATGATCATGGTACTGTTCATGCAACACAAGAAATTGCTTTAGAAGAAGAGCATGATCACGATCATTAATTCAAATAAAATTATATAAATTGCCAGCCTTCCTAGCTTCTTTGCAAGGAAGGCTATTTTTTTGGAATAAATTAATAATTAAGTTTTCAAGAATCTAAAAATGATAATATAGAGGTAGATTATTTATTAATCTATTTTTGAATTTGAGTAAAATTTCTTAAATTATAGAAAGGTTAAGAAGAGCGTGGAGAATAAAAATATTTGTGTTTTTGGAGCTTCGGCAGAAGGACTTGAGCAAAATTTGGTAGATGCCGTCACATCCTTAGGACAATCATTAGGTGATGCTGGTTTTTCATTAGTATTTGGTGGTTTTGCTCGAGGTTTAATGGCTGCCACAGCTAAAGGATTTGAAAAATCCCAAGCAGAAATCATTGGTGTTATTGCTCAATCTTTGGCAGATCGTTTGGTTTACCCTGGCTGTACTTCGGTTATTGAAACTAAAGATTTAGATCAAAGAAAACAGAAAATGACCGAACTAGCTGCTGCTTTTCTAACCGTTCCGGGAGCGATTGGCACTTTAGACGAATTGTTTGGGGTTATGGCTCAGAAATTAATTGATGAAACAGCTAAGCCACTAATCATCTACAATTATAATGGTTTTTATGATCCTTTAATCAAGTGGCTGGATCAGCTACAAGCAATGGGCTATATCCATAAAAATCTAGAAGATATGATTTTTATCAGCGACAATCCACAAGAGATTTTAGAATACTTAAATAATTACTTGTAATTATTTAATGTTTTTATATTAAATTCATCTTCAGAGAGGTAAGCGCTATGAATTATTCAATTGAAGGGGGTTCGTTGCCCGTAGTTAGAATTTTTCTTAATCAAGGTGAGTCATTAGTTAGTGAAGCAGGTGGCAGAACCTGGGCACGCGGTCCTGTTAGAACCGAAACAGAATCAGGTGGTGGTTTTGGTAAAATGTTTGGCAGAATGATGTCAGGAGAAAGTTTGTTTTTGAGTACTTATACAGCTCAAGGTCCTTGTGAAATTGCTTTTGCATCTTCATTTCCAGGGAAAATAATACCTTATGAATTAGCACCTGGTCAAAGCATAATTGCACAAAAGTCGGCGTTCTTATGTGCTACTGCGGGAGTTGATCTTTCTATCTATTTTCAGAAAAAATTTGGTGCTGGTTTAGCTGGTGGAGAAGGATTTATCATGCAAAAGATTACTGGTCCAGGCTTAGCCTTCTTTGAAATTGATGGACACAGCGTGGAATACGATTTACAACCTGGCGAACAAATTGTTACAGACACAGGTGTAGTTGCCTTAATGGATACCACTTGTCAAATGGATGTACAAATGATTAGAGGTGTAAAAAATGTTCTATTTGGTGGTGAAGGATTATTTGATACCGTCGTCACTGGACCAGGCAAAGTACATCTTCAAACAATAACTTTAGGTGGCCTAGCAAAATTATTATCACCATTTATTGATAGGAAATAACAAATTTCTTAAATATTTTGACAAGTTTGAAGTGGTTCTAGTATCTAAACAAGAGTATTATTTACTGTGCTCTTGTTTTTTTATTTTCAGTAATATGTTCTGATCCATGATAAGATAAGTTTATCTCTGAGCATTAATATAGAAGGGAGCTTATAATGATTGAGCGAGGTTATGTAGCACCACATCCACCCATAATTTTACCAGAAGTTGGACGTGGTCAAGAAGCAACTATCCAAAATACAATTGATAGTATGAAGCGGCTGGCAACAGAAATTGCAGCAATCAAACCTGAACTTATCGTAATAACGAGTCCACATGCACCTCTTTACCGGGATGGTTTTTTTATTGCAACAACAAAAACTTCAAGTGGAAATTTACGTTCTTTTGGTGTAAGTGGTGTTGAGCTTGAAGTAAATAATGAACATGAACTTGCAACAAGTTTAGCGACAAAACTAACTGAGATTGGTATACCTGTTGGTTCACCCACAAGGGATTCCTTAGAACTTGATCATGGTACTTTGATCCCATTAAGATTTGTCCAAGAAAAATACACTGATTTTAAATTATTGCGTCTAGGAATTTCTGGCCTTTCTGCAGCAGATCATTATCGTGTTGGTCAAAAAATTAAAGAAGTCGTAGCAAAGCAGCGTTCAGTCTTTATAGCTTCAGGCGATCTTTCGCATGTCTTAACCGAGTCAGGCCCTTATGGCTACAAACCAGAAGGTCCACTTTTTGATCAAAAAATAGTAGATATTCTCAGCAATGCTGATTTTGCCGAATTACTGGCTATAACAGATGAGAAAATGGAACAAGCAGCCCAGTGCGGGACATCTTCTTTCCAGATGTTGGCCGGTGCTCTGGATGGACAAGAAGTTAAATCAGAACTTTATTCTTATGAGGGACCCTTTGGTGTTGGTTACAGTGTTTTGAGTTTTCTGCCAGGTCCAAAAAATCAAAAACGTAACTTCTTAGCAACGTCAGAGCAAATGAATACGGAACAAGTGACAAAAGCAGCTAATCCATATCTTGAACTTGCCTGGCAGACAATCGATACTTATATCAATGAGGATAAAATAATTGATCTACCACAAAATTTGCCTAGTGAAATGTTAGAAGAGCGAGCAGGAGTTTTTGTTACACTCTATAAAAGAAATAAACTAAGAGGCTGTATTGGTACGATAGAGCCTACTACTAATTCAATTGCAGAGGAAATCATTAATAATGCTATTGCTGCTGCAACCAGGGATCCTCGTTTTCCTGCAGTTGAGTCATTTGAACTGGCTGAACTTGTAGTTAGTGTCGATGTTTTAGCAGAAGCAGAACCCATTACCAGTCTATCTGAATTGGATCCGGATAATTATGGTGTGATTGTTAGTAAAGGCCATAGACGTGGTTTGTTGTTGCCTAAACTAGAAGGTATTAATGATGCTACTACTCAGGTTGAAATTGCTTTACAAAAAGCAGGTATAGCTGCTGATGAAAATTATAGCTTAGAACGATTTAAGGTTGTTAGACATGAATAAAGTAATTACATGTGATCTTTGTCCGCGTTTCTGCAGATTGGCAGAAAATCAAACAGGTTTTTGTAAAGCTCGCCAAAATATAGATGGTAAGATTAAATCATTGACTTATGGTAAATGGCTATCCATTGCTTTGGATCCAATTGAGAAAAAACCATTAGCTTATTTTAAGCAAGGATCAATGATTCTGTCTGTTGGCACCTTCGGTTGTAATATGACTTGTCCTTTTTGTCAAAATCATCAGCTAGCTCGTGCTTCGGTTGACGATTTTCCATCTAAATCTCTTTCTCCAGACGAACTAGTTGAACAAGCTTTAGATCTTAAAACTATAGGGAATATTGGTATAGCTTTCACCTACAATGAGCCCTTAATAAATTTTGAATATATTAGAGATACGGCCAAGTTAGCACGACAAGCTAATTTAGAAACGGTCGTTGTTACTTCGGGACAAATTAATAAACCTTATCTAGAAGAATTATTGCCCTTGATTTCTGCTTGGAATATAGATTTGAAAAGCTTTTCAGAAGCAGGATATCAGCGTTTAGGTGGAGATTTTAAGACAACGTTAGAGACAATTCGTCTTGCAGCAGAGGTAGCGCATGTTGAAATTACTACTTTAGTTGTACCAAAAATTTCTGATGATCTAGCTGAATTCAAACAACAGGTAGATTTTATAGCCCAAATTGAGCCTGAGATACCGCTTCATTTGACCCGCTATTTTCCTTATTATAAATATAATGAACCACCGACTAGTATTTCCTTATTACAAGAGATGGCAAAACTAGCTAGAAAAAAATTAAATAGAGTAAAAATAGGGAATATTTAAACCTGGTTGCAATATTCTAAACGCAAGAAAATCAAATTGGTTAGCTTGCTTTATTCATACAACAATAGTTCATCTACGTCTAAAATTTTTATCTTTTGATTAGACAATTGTTTGATCAAACCTGCATCTTCTAATTCTTTAAACTTGCGACTAATTGTTTCTGGAGTTGTGCCTAAATAAGATGCAATGTCCTTTTTGCTCATAGAAAGTGTAACAATAGGTGTAGGGTTATTAGGATCTTCAATTAACTCAACAAGGTGGAAAATTAAGCGATTGGTCGCACTTGTGGTTGTGATACTAGTTGTTTGATTTTCTGATTGACTTAATCTCTTTGCCATTTCTGCTAAAATTTCCAGAGAAATCTGAGGATGTTCTTTTAATACTTCCTCGAAATCTTTTTGATGAATTAAACAAATTTCTGTTTTCGTCATTGCTTGAGCAAAATTATTTTGAGCTTGACCTGGATTAAAAAGTCTTTGTTCACCAACAAAATCACCAGGACCTAAAATCCTAATGAGTTGTTCTTTGCCGGATTCGCTTACTTGGAAAAGGCGAACTTTGCCTTTATGAACAATAAAGAGAGTATCCTTTTTTTCTGCAGCTTGAAATAAGTATTCACCACTTTGAAATGTTTTTTGTGAAAGCTTTTCACTTATTTTAGCCATTGAGTCTTGATCTAAATGATTAAAAATTGGAACTAATGAAATACATGATTCATGGTTTTGGTTTTGCTTTATTTCACTCATAAAAATTTCCTACTCAATTTTACAATTAAAATGGAGGATTTCTCTTCCATTTATTTCGTATATAGATCATCTGCTTTTTTCAGCATTTTATAAGTTGCGGCAAAGGTTTCACATGCACCTTCTGGTATGGCATAATTATTTGTAGCCTCTCTCAACGCTTCAAATTCTTGAGCAAAATCATTATTGTTAGCTAGTCTTTTTTCTTCTAGATCCAGATAAATGTTTCTAACTTTGATAACTTCTGGAAAATCATCTCCATGAACTTTGGCTACTGTCTTTGTATATAATTCCAAAATATCTTGATTTTCTTTTAAAAAATTATTTACCGTCATTTTATTCTACCTTACTTTTGATTTTAATACTTTAAAGCCTACTGTGTTAATTGCTTTTTCAATTTCTTCTATATTTGTTTTTTCTTGATCAAAATTAAGCTTAGCTTTTGAGGCATTAAACAATACTTTTACAGAGTCTTTTTCAACACCTTCAACTGATTTAATAGCCGCTTCAATTTTTTGCATACAAGAAGGACAGGCTAATGTTTCTAAATTAATAACTGCTTTTGACATCAAGTTTCTCCTTTTAAATTATTTTGTACATTCTATTTTAGAAAGAATAAATTAATACGCATTGATCTAAATCAAGTTTCTTAAAATTTTGGTTTATATCTTAATAGTCTCATACCGTTTAAAATTACAGCTAAGATTGAGCCTTCATGAACTAACATACCAATTGACATATTCATCCAATCTGAAAAGAGTAGAGCGGACAAGAGAATAATAACAACACCAACTGCTATGATAATGTTTTGGATCATATTATTTGAGATTGTTTTAGTGATGGCGAGAGCATCTGGCAGTTTGGAAAAATCAGAATTGATCATGACAACATCTGAAGTTTCAATAGCAACATCTGTACCAGAGCCCATGGCAATACCAATATTAGCGCTAGCCAAAGAAGGTGAGTCATTAACTCCATCACCAACAAAAGCCACAATTTTTCCTTGCTCTTGCAAGTTAGTAATATAAGCTGATTTTTCTTCTGGTAACAAGTTTCCATATGCTTTTGTCAGACCTAATTCTTTTGCAATCAAATCGACTGTACCTTGATTGTCACCAGAAAGTACGATCAGATCTTCGACTCCAAATTTTTTGATTTTGACTAAATCCTTTTTTACACCTGGACGAATTTGATCTCTAATTCCTAGGATGATTTGTACTTGTTGATTAATTGCCATCAGCACTAATGAATTTCCTCTTTGTTCGTAATTGCTGATATCTGCTTTTATTTCATCAGTTAGAATTACATTGTTTGCTTCTAATAAGGTAGGATTACCAACGACAACTTCATGGCCGTCAATTGTTGCAACAATACCTCCGCCTTTAATAACTTCGGTTGAATCTATATTTACTTTTTGCTTGACATCTATATCTTTTAGGATGGCTTTAGCAAGTGGATGATCAGATTCACTTTCAATCGAGTGCAAATAGACTAAAGCTCTATTAATATCTTTAGTATAGTACTTTTTCTCGGCAACTTCTGGATTACCTACAGTTAAAGTCCCTGTTTTATCAAAGAGGATGCTATCAACTTTTGCAAAATCATTGATTATTTCCGAACCCTTCAGGAGTACTCCATGTTTGGCACTATTGCCGATCCCAGCAACATTAGAAACAGGAACACCAATTACTAGAGCACCTGGACACCCAAGTACTAAAATTGTAATCGAAAGCTCAATATCTTTTGTAAATAGCCATACTACAAAAGCCATTACAAGCACAAAGGGGGTGTAATATTTTGCAAATTTATCAATAAAACGTTCTGTACTAGATTTGGAATCTTGTGCCTCTTCAACCAGTTCGATAATTTTACCAAAAGTAGTATCTTCACCAACTTTTTCCGCTTCGATTTGAATAGTACCATTTTCCAAAATTGTACCGGCATAAACATTTTTACCTAGATCTTTGTTAACAGGTTTAGATTCACCGGTTATGGAAGCTTCGTTAGCATAGCCGTTACCATCTACAACTTTTCCATCGACTGGAACTTTAGCACCAGTCTTAACCAGTAAGATGTTACCAATCTCAACTTCATCGATGTCTACTTCTATAAATTCATCATCTTTTTTTAATAAGGCTGTATCGGGCGCCATTTCTGTTAATTTTTTAATGGCTGATCTGGTTTTATTTAAGGTTCTTTGTTCAAGATAAGAACCAAATAAGAACAAAAATGTCACAATAGCAGATTCTTCATAATTCTGAATAATGAACGCACCTAGAACCGCAATAGTTACTAAAAGATCAATTGATATAACTTTAAACCTTAAGGCTTGGAAGGCTTGTATTGCTATAGGCAATGCTCCAATCAGTGAAGCAATGATAAAGCTGATATTAAATATTAATTCCGAACCAAAGACAAAATTGGCAAAAAAACCAATTGCAATTAAGATACCGGAGATTGCTGTAATTTTATTTTTGTTAGCTAAAATTAAAGGTTGCATCTCAAACTCCTTTTCTGATTTTGGATTTTGTTGATGTGAGTTTAACTTTAATAGCTTGATTAAACATTGATTTGAATCAACTTTGCGAAAAAATTATCGAAATAATCAATTTCTTGATCAAAAATAAAAACTGACGACACAAAAGTATTTTTAATGCTATGATAGTGAAGCAATATTCAGAGTAGATCATCAGCGTTAAGTGATTAGGGATGGGACGTTGCCCTAATACGAAAATAATAATATTGCGGTTGGTGATCGCGTTCACTGCTTAAGGATAATCCTCTTAAGTAGTACATGAAGGAGGATCATATGAATGAATTGCAATTGTCTACCAGGCAAAAAGTTATTGCCTTGGTTCTTTTTATTTTCAGCATTGTTGCTGTACTTTATCCAACCAGACCAGCAGCATATACAGGCTATATCGTGGCTTTAGTACTTATCTTTTTAATAGGGATGCAAACTAATAAAAAAATTGGGACATTGGCAGGTGTTTTTTCTATTTCGATAGGGTTTATTTTACGTTATTATATCCCGCTTGAAGTAAGTGAGAGCATGATTGAGGCTACAGAAAAATACAATGCTTTTCTCAGTAAGTTTTTTTGGCTGTTAATTATTGGAGGTTTAGTAATAGGTTTACTTGCTGGAGCGATTGGTGAAATCTTAGCCGAAGATAGATTAAAACCAATAACTACAAAACGTTTGACCATGATGGCAATTTTAGTTGCCTTATCAGTCATTATTAATACACTACGCATTGGCTCTGTAAGTTTTGGCGGTTTCCCAATTATATATGCTGGTTATTTTTTAGGTCCCATTAACGGCTTTATCGTTGGTGCTGTGGCAGATATATTAGGCTTTATTGTCAGACCATCATCTTTCGCCTTTAATCCATTATTTACTTTAACCTCGGCTTTAACAGGTTTAATTCCAGTTATAGTAACAAGATTATTAGGTGAAGAATATCCAAAACTTAGTTTTGTCAAAGTTTTGATCGGGGTTTATGTTGGACAGTTTATTACTTCTGTATTTCTAGCGCCACTTTTCCAAATGATTTTGTTTGGTCAAGGATTTTGGGTGTTGGTTGGTAGGGCAGCCATTAAACAAGCTCTTTCTGGTCCATTATATGCCTTTTTAGTTGTTGCAATTAGCAACTCTGTTTCTAAAGTGATAAAATTAGATTCAGTAAAATCTCAATAAATTAAAAGAGTTTAATAAAACAATCCAGATAACAAAATGTTAAAATCATGCCCACAATTTCGCAACATTTTGTGGGCATATCTTCATTAATAAATCATCATAAATTTGGAGTAATTCTATGAAAATAAAATTCTTAACTATTTTTTGGTTATTACTTGCTATTTTAAGTTTTCTTTATGGTGTATTGATTGCAGGTATTAGGTCGGGTACAAAATTTTTTCTTATCTGGTTTTTAATAGGAATTATCTTTTTATCATTTGCTTTAGTTGTTCATTTTCAAGTGTGGGCTACTATTTCCAAGACGCTCAAGTTCATCTTTTTAGGTCTAGTTATTATTGTTTCTGGTTTTATGATTTTTACACTTGCAAATATATTTACTCATTTTAATGATCAAGCTAAACCTCAGTTAGATTATATAATTGTGCTTGGTGCCCAGGTTAAGAATAATGCTCCTAGCAAAGTGTTAAAGTTTCGTTTGGATCAGAGTATTGATTATTTATACCAAAATCCAGCAACTAAATGTATAGTTTCTGGTGGTCAGGGCGAAAATGAAACACAAGCAGAAGCTATTGTAATGCAAGCTTATTTAATTAAACATGGTATTTCGCAGGAGAGAATTATTCTAGAAAGTACTTCGATCAGTACCAAAGAAAATCTGGAAAACAGTTATAAATTAATAGAAGAATCCAGTTCTATAGGCATTGTTACAAATGATTTTCATGTGTTTAGAGCTTTGAAAATTGCCGATCATTTAGACATGGAAAATGTTTACGGGCTGGCTGCTAAATCTACAGTATTTTATTTACCAAATAATCTCTTAAGAGAATGTTTGGCCTATTTTAAATTTCTTATATTTTAGTTGTGGTTAAGCTTGTTAAGAAAAATGAATGGGAACAAACTATTAAAGTACATATAACATAGTTAATGTATGATATATTCATAGAAATAATGATGAGGGTTAGTTATGCAAGATAAAGAAAAAAGACTTAAACAACAAATGCAATTTGCCTTGGAAATAGATAAAGCAAAGAATGTTTTTAGGCAAACGCATTTGTCTGGATATGGAAGAAAAGAAAATGTTGCAGAACATTCATGGCATATTGCTTTAATGGCCTATACCTTAAAAGAATATTCGAATGAGGAAATTGATGTTGCCAAAGTAATAGTTATGTGTCTATTACATGATGTGGTCGAAATAATTGCTGGCGACACATATGCATATGACACAGAAAATAAGGAATCACAAGCTGCAAGGGAAGATGAAGCTAAAGAAGTGTTGTTCTCATTATTGCCCGAGGATCAAAAACAGGAATTTATCGCACTTTTTGATGAATTTAATGCCGAAGAAACAGCCGAGGCAAAGTTTGCCAGGGCTATGGATAATATTCAGCCAATTGTCTTAAATAATAGTAATGGTGGACAGGATTGGATTAGCCATAAAGTTCAAAAAAATCAAGTTCTCAAACGTCAAGAAATTACAAAAGCTGGTTCTAAAGTTCTTTATGATTATGCAATGAAGATTGTTGATGAACATACAGAACGTGGTAATTTAATAGAATAGTACTTGTGAAAATATTTTGCTTGTTGTGTCGCTAGTCAAGAGATGTAAATAGTTTATCAACATTAATAAAAAAATCCTGATGTTCCAAATAGTTTCATCAGGATTTTCTAATAATTTTAAGCTATAAAACTAATCAATTATTTTTTTGTCTTTTTTGTAGTTGTTTTCTTTGCCGCTGTCTTTTTAGGTGCAGCTTTTTTTGTTGCAGGCTTTTTATCTAAAGGAATGATATTGTATGCTTCCTCTTCGCCCTTAACTTCGATTAAATAATCTTGTGCTTGTCTTTTCGTTAATTCTCTAATTTCCGTATTAGCATATTTTGAAGAATGTCCACCCTTACCAACTACTAAATATGAACGAGGTGATTTTGTTTTATATAAAATTTCTTCAAATCCTTCTGGATCGCCAAAATAGCCAACGGAGTTATGAGCAATTGCTTCTAGTTTTACACCAAAATCTGTTTGTTCCATAATTTTCTCCTTTAATGTTATTTGAAAGATTAATAACCTTTACTATAACACCTTATATAAGATTCTCATTTTGTTTAAGTTAAGATGATTTTTTTGTAAAAAAGGCTACAAAATCAACTGTTATCTCAATTCTTTCAAAACAAATGAACAATGAATTTCTAAAATAACTATGAAAATGACGATTTTTGTAATAACAAAATTGTTAAAAACCTAAGCTGTTTTCTAATTCGAAAGCCCATTCGCCTCTAGTTAGAATGGGAATTTCTATTCCATCATTTCTGACACCCAGAATATTTAAATTTTCACTACCTATCATAAAATCTACATGAATCATAGAATGATTAGCACCAAGTTTTTCTTTTTCAGCTTCTGATAAGTTTTCGCCATTAACAATAGTTTCTGCATAAGATTGGCCAAGGGCAAAATGACATGAAGCATTTTCATCAAATAAGGTCGATCTAAACAATGTATTAGTTTTAGATATAGGGGAGGAATTGGGCACAATTGCAACTTCACCCAAACGTGTTGAATTTTCATCTGTTTCAAATAAAGTTTCTAAAACGTCATGATTCTCGTTTGCATTGAAATTAACGACTTTGCCATCTTTAAATTCAAAAGTAAACTCTTCTATCATTTTTCCCATTATAGATAAAGGTTTGGTTGAAGTAACGTAGCCGTCAACTTTTTGCATATGTGGAGTAGTAAAAATTTCTTCGGTTGGCATATTTGCCATGTATTGTACTCCATTAGGTGTTGTCGAAGAACCGCCAATCCATCTATGTTTATCCGCTAAATATACTTTTAGCTTTGTACCTGGTCCGTTGTATTGCAAATATTCAAAATTTTGTTCGTTTAGCCAGTTTTCATATGATTTTAATTTTTGATTATGTTGTAGCCAATTCTCCACTGGATCATTTTCATCAATGTGGCAGCTAAGAAAAATTAATTCCCATAATTTATCTACAGCTTTTTTCTCCGGCAAATCAGGGAAAAGCAAGTTTGCCCAATAAGGAGAAGCGGTTGCAGCAACAACCCATTTAATATTGCCTTTATCCATATATTTTTGTAATGGCTTTCTTGCTATAGCATTTGCTTGTTGAGCGACTTTTAGATTTTCCTGTTTTATCTTTGAAAAATAATCAGGATATGCTGAGCTAATTGACATTCGATGATACTCTTTTTCCATTAAAGCAATCGCATAATCAGTCTTAAAATTTTCAACAGTTCCTAAGGAATGAAGGCTAGCTTTTTCATAAGCAATTCGACTTAGTTCTTTATCATCTATTTTGACAATTACATCATTTGCTCCATGTTCCCACAAAATGTTTGATATTAAGCGAACAAGTGGTAAAGAATTAACATCTGTGTTGATAATAATATTATCGTTTTCTTTAACATTTATCCCTACTTTAGCAATTGCTTTTGCATATTTTTCTAGATAATTATCTTTGCTCATTATATTAACTCCTGCTTTTTTTCAAGATTTAAGAATCAATGAAATTTTTTGTAATTATAACATTTGTAGATTTTATCATCAGTTTTCTATCTCTCAAAAATTGATCCAGTTAGAGTAATACTTGAATAATCACAAACTCTTGAAATATGATGTTATACTTTTATAAACATTATTAACTTTTATATCCTGATTTAATATAGTAGAAATCTTAGTAGAAGGGAATAACAAAGTGTCAGACGAACTCAAAAGAGATGCAGCTTTGTGGATTTCAACAACTGGTTTACGCCATTGGCGAGGCGAAGATGCTAAAATTTATAATAGAACTGAATCAACACCATACAAGGGATTAGATAAACTTTTTGAAGAGTATAAAGTTTATGAAAATGATGCTTTNGTTGATTTTGGTGCAGGAANAGGNAGAACAAGCTTCTATGTCCATGATGAATTTGGTATTGATGTTTCGGGTGTAGAACTTCATGAACTAACATTTGATGAGTTAATGAAAAATGAAGAGCGATATCTAAGAAATAAAGGATTAACTTCTTCCAATTTATATTTTGAATTTGGTTATGCTGAAAATTATAAAATACAGCCTCAAGATACTATTTTTTATTTTTTTAATCCCTTTGCTTCATCAATATTTCAAGAAGTTGTAGAGAACATTCAAAATTCTCTCGAAAAAAATCCTAGGATGGCAGACTTGATTTTATATTATCCAGAAAATTCGTTTAAACGAATTATGAAAAAAACAAAATTTAAACGAATTAAAACTGTACGTTTGCCATGGAAAAAAGATCCAAAAAAGAAATTTATAATATATCGCTATGANCCTGACAATTATTCTGATGAGCTGGNAGAATAATAAATGTANTTTCTGTGGCTGTTTTTGTTTTTTCTAACAATTTTAATAATTTTATTGTGGTTTTTGAGATAACTATTTAATAAATTTTTAATATTATTGTAGATCATTTGCAGAAAACCATGTTTGCGAAAATGAGATGAATAATGTATTATTTATTCACTGTAGGGCAAGGAGATTTTTCCGTTTCCTTTTATCTACTTTTGATTAAATTTAATTCGTTTTTTTATATAGATTTTCGAGGTAATCATTTCATGGGATTAGGAATGAACATGGGCATTGATTTAGGTACATCAAGTGTCCTCATTTATGTTCGCGGCAAAGGTATTGTGCTGCAAGAACCATCAGTTGTGGCAATTAATTCGCGCTCAGGTAAAGTGTTAGCAGTAGGAGAAAGTGCAGCTTTAATGTTAGGTAGAACACCAGAAAATGTTGAAGCAGTTAGGCCACTTAAAGATGGAGTTATTTCAGATTATAAAGTAACAGAAGTTATGTTACGTGCATTTATTAGTAAAGTATCAACAGGATTTTTGGCTAGATATTTTAAACCTTCAATTGTAGTTTGTGTGCCAACAGTAATTACACAAGTTGAACAAAGAGCTGTAGAAGATGCATGTCGCCATGCTGGTGCAAAAGAAGTGTATCTAATTAGAGAACCTATTGCAGCAGCAATTGGTTCTGGCATTGATATCACACAGGCAAATGGATCAATGGTTGTTGATATCGGTGGTGGTACAACAGATATTGCTGTTATTTCAATGTGTCAGCCAGTCGTACATGATTCATTAAAAATTGCTGGTAATGCTTTTGATCAAGCAATAATTAAATATGTTCGTCGCAAACATAATATTTTGATAGGTGAACAAACAGCTGAGGATCTTAAGATAAATATTGGTTGTGCTTATCCAAGAGAACAAGAATTAAGCATGGAAGTGAGAGGACGTAATTTAATAACAGGTATGCCTGCAACTTTGACCCTAACGTCAACAGAAATGTTAGAGGCTTTGGAGGAACCGATCAATCAAATTTATGATGGTGTACACAGTGTTTTGGAGCGTACGCCGCCAGAGCTTATGGCTGATATTTCCCAAAGAGGCATTATGATGAGTGGAGGAGGAGCTTTGCTATACGGTATAGATCGTATGCTAGAAGCTAAAGTAGGTGTTGAAATAACTATCGCAGAAGATCCAATTTCTTGTGTTGCAGTAGGAACAGGTCTGGCTTTAAATATTATGGATAAATTTGATGCTATTAGTGGATAATTAGAGCCATTAATAGCATTTAATTTAACGATTTCTTAGAAATCCACTTGACCAAATTGGTAAAAAAGTTTACCATCAGTTTGTTCTGAGGGATAGATTCCTAATTTTCATTTATAAATCACTTCAAAATAAATACAATTTAATAAAAATATCGACAAAGAGGAGAAGTTTATGTCGTCATCTATGCTCAAGGGCAAAACGAAGAGTGATCTCATTGAGATTGCACATCTATCAGGTATATTAACTACGAAAGAAACAAATCGTATGACTAAAGCTCAAATTTTAGAAGTTTTAGAAAATGCGAATCAGGCTCATCAAGATCAACAAGAAGCTGAAGAAAAAGAAAAGCAAGAGCCTAAGCCAAAATCATCAGATACTAAAAAGCGGCAAGCAACCAAAAAAACATCTACCAAAAAAACGGGCTCTGCAGCTAAAACAACAAAACAAGATAATTCTGATGAATCTAAACAAATGGAGTTAGCTGATCTAGAAGAAAAATCTGAAGCAAAAGATGATGAAACTTTAGAAGATAAGACTGAATCAAAAACTACTCGGACAACATCAACCCAAAAACGCACTTCCAAAACACAAAAAAAAGAAGAATCAGAATCTAAAGAAGATACAGATAAATCTACTAAAGACAAAGAATCTAAACCAAAATCTCGTACCAAAAAATCTAAAGCGACCGAAAAGAAAATTATTGATTTAACTGGAAACGAAACGGATAAGGACAAATCTGAGTCTGAACAGTCTGATTCTCAAAACTCCCAAGATAATAATGAAAAACAAGAAGAACAAGAAATTGTTCAAGGTATCTTAGAGATAATGCCTGATAATTATGGTTTTCTAAGGGTTGAGAATTATCTACAAAGTAATCGTGATTTTTATGTGCCACCACAATTTATTAGACGTTTCAATTTAAGAAATGGTGATAAAATCGAAGGTCCAGCAAAATTACAAAAAGATTCAGAAAAATATAGGGCTATAAGCTATATCAATTTGGTTAATGATTTGCCACCAGAGCAAATGAATAGAAGACCTCAATTTGATCGATTGACACCAATCTATCCAGATGAAAAATATAAACTAGAGACACATCAAAAAGAATTAGCAACTAGGATGATTGACTTAATTTCACCAATTGGCAAAGGTCAAAGAGGCATGATTGTCTCACCTCCAAAAGCAGGTAAAACCGTTCTTTTGAAAAAAATAGCAAATGCGATTAGTATTAACAATCCAGATTCTAAACTTTTTGTCTTGTTAATAGATGAAAGACCAGAAGAAGTAACAGATATGCAACGATCCATAGATGGTGAAGTTGTATATTCTACTTTTGATAAAACTCCAGAAAATCATGTTAAAGTTACGGAGTTGGTTTTAGAAAGAGCAATGCGGCTAGTGGAATTGAACCATGATGTGGTTATTTTATTAGATAGCATTACACGGATGTCTAGAGCTTATAATTTAACAATTAATCCAACTGGTAGAACTTTATCTGGAGGGCTTGACCCAGGAGCTCTTCATGGTCCTAAACGTTTTTTTGGGGCGGCGAGGAATATCGAAAATGGCGGTAGTTTGACAATTATTGCCACAGCTTTGATCGATACCGGTTCAAGAATGGATGAAGTTATTTTTGAAGAGTTTAAAGGCACTGGTAATATGGAAGTGGTTCTAGATCGCAAATTGGCAGAAAAGCGTGTTTTCCCAGCAATTGACCTTAACAAGTCAAGCACAAGACGTGAAGATTTACTAATGTCAAAAGAAGAACTAAATACAGTATGGGCAATGCGCAAAGCCTTTTCTGGTTCAGAAACTTTATCGGTAACAGAAACGATGATTAATTTATTACTTAAAACAAAATCAAATGATCAATTTGCAAATTCAATCAGTATATCACTTAAAGATCAAGATTTATTTGAAGCGATGCGTGGTAGTCCAGTTCCTGCTTCAAATTCAAATAATGTTAACGGAGTGGATAATAAGGTGAATGGTAACAGATAAGATTTATCTGAGTTAGTTTTTATATTAGAAAATAAAAAACAGATTGAATTTTACAATCTGTTTTTTAAAATTAGTTATCGATTATTATTAAAATAATATAATTACTACTTAGTAAGTAAATAAAGAACTATAGTTAGTATTGCAAACAGCACAGCGAAAACTGCTGTCAAACGTTTTTGAAGTTGTTCTTTAGTTCTGGATTGACTATTGCCAAAAAACGTATCTGAACCACCTTCGATAGAACTACCCAAACCTTGAGAGTTCCCTTCTTGTGAAATAACTAAAATTATTAAAACTACTGCTACGATAATTGTAAGGACAGAAATTACGATTGCTAATGTACCCATCTAATACTCCTATTTACCATGTATTTATTAATTTATGTTTATTAAACAAAATTTTGCACGTTGTTCATTATACGCATAAAAAATATTCCATGCAAGTCAGTAATTAAAAATTTGGCTTTACATTTAGTGTATTAGCACATATAATACAAGAAATACAATGAATGAGATCTAATTATTGTCAAAAGATGGAGTAAAATCGTGATTATCAAAGTTGATTTAATATCTGAAGTTCCAATTTATCAGCAAATACGCGACCAAATTGTCGTAGGTATTGCAAATGGGAAATTAGAGCCTGGGGAACGCTTGCCATCTGTAAGACAGTTGGCAGATGACTTAGGGATTAATCATATGACCGTTAACAAAGCTTATACTCTGCTTAAACAAGAAGGTATGTTAGTTAGCAATAGAAGAGAGGGTACAAAAGTCGCTGAACAACCTTTAATAGAATTATCCGATGACTATTGGCAAAGGCTTGAAGTAATTTTATCCGAGGGTTTGTCAAAAACTAAAAACATAAAAAAGTTTCGTGAAAAAATTTTGAATATCTTAAAGCAAATAGGAGGCTAAACCAATATGAATATTTTACAAATAATCTTTTCTTTAATTTCTCTTCTTTTTACTATCATTTTTCTAGGTTTATTTCGTTATAACAATTTTAGCATTGCACAGATTACATTTTCAGAGGAACATGCCCAGCACATTGAAACAAAAAAATTAGTAAGACGCATTCGTTGGCAGATGATTTTACTAGGAATTGTTTTCTTTCTTTTAAGTTTTTTAGGTTCACTCGATTTGATCAAACCTTGGGTTGACTTTTTTACTCTGGCAATATTTTTTGTATATTTATTCTTAGTCTGGTATTTGCTGACAAACGGACAGAAAAAGCTAGTAGAATTAAAGAAAAAGAATCAATGGCAATATGAGCCAGAAACTTCTGTTTCTGCCGATCTTAAAGCTACACGTGAAAGAGGTAAAGCTGCTCCATCAGGAGTCTATGCTTGGCTGATTTGGTTATTAAGTTTTTTGCCTTTGTTGTTTTTGTTCTTTGACAATCAACAATCATCTGAACTATGGCCAATGTTAGTTATAATGCCTTTAATATTAATAATTATTCCAATTGTTTATCCTAATTCTATTAAGCGTCGTCAACATGTTTTATTCGATGACTCCAACTTGAATCAAACTTATGCGGCTAAAATGGAAAAATTAGAGGGTAGAAGTTTCTTATTAATTCAATTAATTACTACTATTTTCTTTATAGTTACTGCGTTTAATCTCTACTTTTTTCCGTATCAATCAACTTATTTTATAGTTTCAGTTGTGATTTTTCTAATAGCAATTAGCATAGTAATCTTTGTTACTCAAACTAAACGTAGAAAAATTGAAGATGAATTAAATATTAGTGAAATAACACATTTAAGAGAAGGAGCACCCTATAAATGGGGATTTTATAACAATCCGCATGATTGCCGCATTTTTGTCCCAAAACAATTAGGTGGCATGGGCACGACTATCAATGTTGGGCAACCTCTTGGTAAAGCAATTGCATTTGGTGTATTGATCATACTTATTGCAGCTGTTATTCTCATACTTACCGTAACTTTGATTGACTTTGAGATCCAGCTTGATCAAAATCTAGAAATAAAAATTCCTTTTTATGGATATAGTATCTCACCTAATGATGTAGCTGAAATTAGAATTACTTCAGAACCTCTGAATGGAGTGCGGATAAATGGGGTAGGTGGAATTAATAGAGCTTTTGGTCAATTCGATTTTGAAGACTATGGTTCAACTCGCGCTTATTTAAATAATGAAATTGATGAAAAAATAATAATAGAACTAGCAGATACAGATAAATTTTCTTACCTCATTTTTAATAAAAAAAGTAAAGCAGAAACTCTTAAATTATTTGATGACTTAGAAGAATGGGTGGCAAGCACTGAATAATAGTAATTGTTTGATAAATGCAATAAAGACGGTAGCAAACACTTTTACTATTGATTTATTTTGAAAGACTTAATCCTTGATAATAGATACATGGAACAGGAATTTACTTTTTAAATTGCAATTAATAACATTTTTTAAAACTGGGTTGACTTTATTTTTTTGCTCTGCTACTATAATCAGGCACTTAAGAAAAGTTTGACTTGGCGCAGTAGTTCAGTTGGTTAGAATGCCAGCCTGTCACGCTGGAGGTCGAGGGTTCGAGCCCCTTCTGCGTCGCCATAATCGGTCGCTTCACCGAGTGACCGATTATTGTTTTAAGCCTGGTTAGCTCAGTCGGTAGAGCAGGGGACTGAAAATCCCCGTGTCGTTGGTTCGATTCCGACACCAGGCACCATTAATGGGAGTTTAGCTCAGCCGGGAGAGCACCTGCCTTACAAGCAGGGGGTCACAGGTTCAAGTCCTGTAACTCCCACCAACACGAAAACCCTTGATGCATCAGTGTTTCAAGGGTTTTGTTTTTTGAAAATTAAGTTTTGATTCAGAATTTTTATACAATTCTTACACAATTTATCTAAAAATAATTTTACTTATTATTTTCACAATTTGTAACAAATGACAACAAATCTTCTATTTAACATAAAACTAATACAAAATACGATATAATGATTAATCGCAGTTAGTAATTCGCAATTGATTTGTTGTGGATAAATTTATATATAACATTAAGGAACAATTATGACAAATTTAGTAGGAATGCTTAGACAAAAAGGCAGAAACGGGATTGTTGAACTCGATCGTAAAGATGAAGAGATAGGTAATCAGATTTTTATTCCTAGAAAACTTTTAAATGGTGCTCCTTTCAATATGAAAGTTGTTGCAAAATTTAAAGGTATTGATACTAAAGGCACGGCTTATGGTGAAATAACAGAAGTATTAGGTGAAGAAGATAATCCAGATACTGCGATTTTGGCAATTATGAGATATTATAATTTGCCTCAAAAGTTTCCTGACAAAGTTATTAGAGAGGCTGAAAGCTTTGGCAAAGAGATTTCACAAACAGAAATTGCAGATGAATTAAGCAAGGGCAGGGTCGATTTACGTGATCTATTAACAATAACNATTGATGGTGAAGATGCAAAAGATTTAGATGATGCAATAGATATAGAAAAACTTTCTAATGGAAATTTTAGATTATATGTACATATTGCTGATGTGAGTCATTACGTTAGAGAAAATAGTTCTTTAGATAAAGAGGCCAAAAAACGTGGTAATAGTGTTTATTTAGTAGATCGAGTAATACCTATGTATCCTCCTCAATTATCTAATGGGATTTGTAGTTTAAACCCTAATCAGGATCGCTTTGCTATTACAGCCGATATGGAAATTAACTCTCAAGGTAAAACTGTAGGCGGCAAGCTGTATCCATCAATAATTAAAAGTAAACTTAGGACATCATATCTTGAAACCCAAGCTATTTTAGATGGTGAGTCTGCTGATTCTGATAGGCCTAAATGGTTTACTGAAAAAATATTTTTAATGCAGGAACTAACTGATATCTTGCAAAATATGCGTGAAAGACGTGGGGCTTTGCAATTCGAATTCCCAGAAACAAAAATTGAATTAGATGCTAAAGGCAACCCAATCAAAATCTATCCAGAACCAGATCTATATACTAACCATTTGATAGAATCGTTTATGATTGCAGCCAATGAATTCACAGCCGAGTTAGCTACAAAGAAAAAAATACCTGTTCTTTATCGAGTGCATGAATTGCCTGACACAGAAAAACTATTAAATTTTCAAAGATTGGCTAAACGTTTTAATATCAAAGTGAGGATTAGCGAGGAACCAAAACCAATTGAATTGGCAGAGGCCATTTTACAAATGAAAGATGAGCCATATGGACAAACATTATCTGCTCTTTTATTAAGATCACTTGCCAAAGCACGTTATACAGAAAAAAATCTAGGACATTTTGGCTTAGCTTCTAAAAGCTATTGTCATTTTACAGCACCAATTAGACGTTATTCAGATACTGTAACCCACCGTCATTTAAAGGCTTGGTTACTTGAGAATAGAACATTTTCTAAAGGTGACTTTAAGAAAGCAAATAAAATAGGTGATCATGTCTCAGATACTGAGCGAATTGCAATTGAAGCTGAACGGGATACTGTAGATCAAAAGGCAGTTGAATATTATGCGAAGAGAATTGGTGAAGTATATCCGGGAAAAATTTCTGGTTTTTCACCCGCAAGCATGTTTGTCGAATTAGAGACTAGTATCGAAGGGGCTTTGTTTTTTAGGACTTTAGATGGTTATTATGAATATGATCCTGAACAATTAATAGCAATTAACCGTACTACTGGTGATGTGCTTACAATCGGGCAAGATATAACGGTTCAAATAGCATCTGTGGATATCAATAAACGCTTTATTGACTTTGCACTTGTTGATCATGCTACTGCAACCGTATCATCAAATAACAAATCAAAAAATAGACCAAATAAGTCAAGACGCAAATCAAGAAAAGATAGAAGACAAAAATCCTCTCGTTCCAGATCAAAAAAAAGTTTATCTAAGAGACAACGATCTCGTAGGAGAAAAACAAAAAAACATAAAAGANACAAAAGGAGAAGATAATTGCCAAAATTATATATGCATGCGCTTGGCTGTAAAACCAATCATTATGAAAATCAAGCCTTAACCAAGCAATTAGAAGAAGCTGGNTTTACACTGACNCAAAATATCGAAGATGCAGATGTTGGAATTTTAAATACTTGTACGGTTACTGCAGAAGCAGGTCGTAAATCAAGGCAATATTTACGTAGAATGAAAAAGCAAAATTCAAATATCTTATCTGTAGCCATGGGTTGTCATTCGCAGTTAGAAGATCTTTCTGAAATTGCAGATTTGGTGATTGGCACTACTAACCGGAATAATCTTTTGGAACTCATTTCTAAGCACTTAAACTTTTATGATGAAGATTTTTCAATAGAATTGGAAGACGATTTACGACCAATTGGAAGACCTAGTAAAGAAACCGAGTACGAAGAACTTGGTATTGTTACAAGCCAAGAAAACACAAGAGCTGAAATTAAAATTCAAGATGGCTGCAATGCTTTTTGTACATATTGCGCTATTCCTTTAGCAAGAGGTAGAGTTCGGAGTAGATCCAGAGCAAACATTATCCGTGAGGCAGAATTATTAGTAGAAAATGACCATAAAGAAATTGTTCTGACAGGAATTCACATTTGTTCTTTTGAAAAAGAATTGGGTAAGACAAGTGTTGCCTTAGCAGAGTTATGTTTAGAATTGAACGAGATTAAAGGTTTAGAACGAATTCGTTTAGGTTCTTTAGAACCGTTATCTGTAAACAAAGAATTTTTAGAGCAGCTTAGAAAAGCAGAAAAAGTTGTTCCGCATTTTCATCTTTCTTTACAATCGGGTAGTGATAGTGTTTTAAAGAGAATGAGAAGAGAGTACACAACTATAGAATATCGTAAGGTTGTAGATAATATTAGAGAAATATATGAAGAGCCTGCAATTACAACTGATATAATGGTTGGTTTTCCAGAAGAAACAGAGGCGGAATATAATGAAAGTTTAAACTTTATTGAAGAGATAGAATTTTCACAAATTCATGTTTTTCCTTATTCTGTACGTCCAGGTACAAAAGCTGCAAGGATGCAACAAGTTCCTGCCGAAGATGTTAAGAAAAGATCAGAGATCATGCTTGAAAAAGCTGAAAAATTGCAAAGTGAATATGCCAAGAAATTTTTGGGCAAAGAGGTGCGTGTTGTCCTAGAGGATAACGTTGATAATTATATTCGAGGTTTTACAGATAGATATTTACGTGTTTACTTACCTGAAGAAACTGGTCATTCAGGCCAAGTAAAAAATGTTTTCATCAGAAAAGTTGAAAAAGGCGATTTATTTGTCTAGAGAGTATGATAAAATGAGTGCAATGATTTGAAATGGGGTAAATTATGGTAAATCAAGAAACAGCAAAATTTTTAATGAGTACAAATCGTAAAGCTGAAGCTGCAAAGATAATGACACAAGTGATGTCGGCTTTGGAGGAAAAAGGCTACAACCCCAAAAATCAATTGGTTGGTTACTTTATTTCAGGTGATCCAACATATATAACTAATCATCAAAATGCCAGAGCGATTATTCGCAAGATGGAAAGAGATGAGTTGTTAGAAGTTATTATTACGGAATATTTGGATAATATTGATAACCAATATTGATTTTTGATTTGCAAGATGACAAAACGGTATTTAGCAATCGATTATGGTACAGTGCGAGTTGGGTTAGCTATTAGCGATCCACTTGGTATAATTGCGACTGGTTATAAAACTTTAAATAATCGTGGCAAAGAAATGTCGGAGATAATCCAAGAAATAGACTTGATTATCAAAGACAAAGGTATATCGAAAATAATATTAGGTTTGCCCAAGAGGACTGATGGAAAAGCTGGTGAAAAAGAAGAGCAAGTTCAATTGTTTGGCAAACTCCTTTACGAACAAACTGGCATGGAACCAATCTTAATGGATGAACGATATACGACGGTGATCGCAAATCAATATATGAATAAATTGGGAACAAAGTCTAGGAATAAAAAAGAAATAGTCGATCAAGTTGCAGCAGAAATACTGTTACAAGATTATTTAGATAGAAATAGATAAAATAATGAGATATTTATATTAAATATCTAGGAGGAATAAATGGACAATCATTTAAATGACCATCGTGATCATGAACATCAATTACCTACAGAGAATGAAGAACTGCAAGAAGACCCTATGGTTCAAATAATAGACGATGAAACAGGCGAAACTTTTGATTTCTTTATTGGTGATGAGTTTGAATATAATGAACAACTTTATTATGTTTTAGTTCCAGCAGAAGAAGAACCATCCATTTATGTAATTGGCAAGGTTATTTTTGAAGATGGTGAATCTTTTATTGAAACATTAACTGATGAGGAAAATGAGATTGTTTACGATGAGTATGATCGAATTTTAGCTGATTATTTTTCCGAGTCAGAATAATTCAGAACTATTGTAAAAACAATATTTTCCTTTCAACTAAAATCGAAATTTTATGAAAAATACAAGAAATGAAAAAAAAATAAGACCGTTAAGAGGTGTAAATAAAAATTTGCATTCCAATGATGATAGTAGGAATATGAAATCACCTAATTTGTCATCTAGGAATGTTAAGCTGGGTACAAGTGAAAAACCTCTTGTGCCTGCAAAAAAATCTTCGAATAAAAACACTCAAAATCAAAAATTGCAAGGTGAAACTAATTCTAGAAAACGCACAATACCGCCTAAAAAACAATTAAGGAAATTCAGCAAGGCACCTAGTGATGAAGTGCTTGGAGTTTTACTTGATCAAAAAACGGGTAATATTTTTTATGTTTCTCGAATTGACAATTTTCGTTACAATGGCATAGATTACGCTATTATGTATAATTATCAAGCTGGTCAAAAAACGGGAAGTAAACCTGAGATAGTAATTATGCGCACATATCGTGATGGCGAAAAACAGTATTTCACCTCTATTCGAAATAAAACAGAACTAAATACGATCTTTGAGATTTTTTATAGTCGCTTTGAACAATCACTTTAATTCGTTTTAGATAAGTACATATAAATAAATTATAGGAGGATCAATGGAATTTCAAGCATTAGAACCACTTACAATTGAGGTTGCTGATAAATACAAAGAATATTTTAATAAAAGTGAGACCTGGATAGCAGATAATTGTCCAAATAGTCGTTTTGCCTGGGATCAAGGTTATAACTATCGATATTTTATTATGGAAGATTGTTTTTGCCTGATTTCAGATGGTGGGGTTTTCACTAAACCACATTTTTCTCTACCTTTGGGTGAGTTGACGGTTGATAAACTCACTAAAATTCTTGAAAAAACTTCAAAAATATTTGAACATGAAAATTGGCCACTAATTGGTCTTTTTATTGATGAAGAATATGTTGAGCTTTTCAATCAGGTGGAAGGTTTTGATTTTGAATGGAGTTATAATGATGATTTCTCAGATTATGTTTATGAAACAGATAAGTTGGCAAATTTAAAAGGTAAAGATTTTCGTGTCAAAAGAAATCATGTAAATAAATTTATTCGTGAATATCCCGATTTTAATTTTCGTAGCTTAGAAAAAACTGATCGTGAAAAAGCAGTTTCATTAGTGCGTACATGGTGTGAGGAAAAAGACATTGATTGCCACGATCCTAATGAAAGTGATTGTGGGCCAATAGATACTTTGTTTAGTTACTGGGATGAATTAGATATCACTGGTGGAGCAATATATTTACATAATGATTTAATTGCATTTTCAATGGGTTCAATCATTCATGACGGAGAAATAGGTGTTTTGCATTTTGAAAAAGCTGATCCTCTTTATGAAGGCTTGTATGCGGTAATTAATCAATTTATTGCTTTTTCTGATTTAGAAGATACAAAGTATATTAATCGTGAGGAGGATATGGGTGATCCTGGCCTACGGGTTGCAAAAGAATCTTATTTTCCAGTAAAAATGATAAAAAAATATCGTCTCGAAGCGACAAAGAAATAAAGGGAAAAGAATATGACTGAAGGCCCATTTGAACAAAAAATAGATGAACAAAACGAACAATCTAAAAGTGGCAAACAATATTATCACTCATCTATGCCAAATCAAAATATTATTAACGAAAACTCTGACAGTGAACAAACATTTTTTCAGTCTGGAAGCCAAGCTCAAGAAAATATTAAACAGCCACGAGCTGATGCTCGGAGACAATTTCATCAAAATCCATATCAGCAAAATGAGTCAAATCCATATCAACAAGACGAGTCAAAACATTATCAACAGTTTGATTATAATCCCTATCAGGACATTCCGACTCAAGTAAAAACAGATAATAAACCAACTGCTCTAAATGTTCTTACTGTTATTATTGGTTTCCCTTTACTACACATTCTAGTGCTTAATCTAGCTTTTATCTTAATCGCATTTATTTCCATTTTGGTTAAGGGTATTGACGTTTCTAATGTTAGTATAGTACTAGATCATTTGTTAAGTAGCGATATGCAAAATTATGCTTCTATCTTGATGGGGATTATATGTATTCCAATTTATTCCCTGTTTTTATCAAGAAGAAATAAGAAATATAGAGACTCATTTTCTCAAATGAAAATAAAAGGAAGTTCGTTTTTTACCAGTAACCTAGCAGTATTTGGGAGCCAGGGATTAGTAACATTATTAATAATCTTTTTAGAAATGATAGGGAAAAATATCCCACATATCAACAATTGGCTAGTTGAATATGAAGAGCTAGCTGGTATGATTATTTCTGATGAATCGAGCATACTCTTACAAATTTTAGGTACTGTAATTGTTGTTCCGATAGCTGAGGAATTGTTATTTAGAGGGATTGTATTAGGTCATTTAGATTTGGTTTTTTCACCCAAAATAACTGTTCTAATTCAAGCTGTATTGTTTGGAATTTTCCATATGAACCCTATTCAAAGTCTTTATACAATTATTCCAGGACTATTACTTGGGATAGTATATTATCAAACGAGAAACATTCTTCTTCCTATATTAGGACACGCTGTTTTCAATTTTTTTGGTGGAGTTATTCATTTTATAGTACCAACAAATGTAATTTCAATTTTAAACTATGTTCAAATAATAGTCGGCGTGTTCACAGTCTTTGTAGTCTTATATTTTTTTATCAAAGCCAAGCCTCAAAATATTTATATTAGAAATGAATCAAAAGATGAGAATTTTTCTCAAATGAGTGAAGAATAGGTGTAAGTAGGATGCTAAGAGATATTTTAGGTGGACAGAAGAAAAGGGTGCTTGTTGTTCTTATCCTTTGCTTATTAGCTCTAACAATTCCTATTATTATTTTATACTTTTACTTAACTACTGATATTCAATCAAGCAATATTGCAGATTTTCAGATAAATGGACCAGTAAATGAGCAATCGATTCTTGGATTTGGTACGAATGCAAGTAATGCTAATGACGGAAATTTTATTGAGAATAATTCATTTGAGTCTTTAGTCTACAGACAAAATTTAATTGTTGATTCTGGGGATCAGCGTAAAATGAAAATAGGAATGCCAAATGATCCTGAATTAGGTGTATATCCTCAAGACTTTTTTGTGGGGGCAAAAGCGACTGTTTTAAATATAGATGAAAATGGTCAAAGGAGAGTAAAGAAAACAGGTACTGTCAGAAATTACCTGACCGATCAAATCGATAATTTTTATTTAGCAGAACTACCGCCAGATATGCCAGATAAAATAACGTGGCAAACAATTTCGAATTATAACCGTAAAATTTTAATTGGAGGTTCTGGTGGAAATATTTTGATTTTTAATTCTTTATCGGACTCAGCATTAACTCGCGTACCAAGTCGACAAACAATTACAGGCATTATCCCGTATAATGAAACTTTTCTAGCTTTAGATATTGCTGGTAATATATTTGAACTAGATACAGAACAAAATTGGATTTTTATTTATTCTGTTGAGCAATTAAAGTTAACTGAAAAAACAAAACATTCTACACTCACAGAAAATTCAGAAATAATTTACACAAATAATCAAAATCAAGATGATGAAAATAGTGAAGAAAGTAGTGACCGTATAGACTTTTCTAATCCTGGAATAAGTTGGTTATCTGCAGCTTCAAAAAGAGATTCAAACGGTAATTGGCAATATATGTTGGTGGGGGAAAATGGACACTACGTTTTTGCAGATAATGAAATAGTTTTGCATGATCAAATAGAGGATGCAAAAAATATTAATGCGGTAATAAGTAATGATTCTGGTTTTTACCTTGTAGGAGATGACAATTTCGCTTCTTTTACTAATAATGGTAAAAACTTTAGAATTTTAGAATTTCCTGTGACTGCAGATTGGCAGACGATCTCTTCTCGAGGTAAAGAAATTTTATTTGCTGGTAATCAAGGACAAGTCGTTATTAGTAATGATGGATTAGTTTATAAAAGTCTTGCTAACAAAGATTTTAGAGAAATTTCTTTAAGACATTCAACTTCAAGTAAAGACCATACTTTGGTATTCAATCCTAATTTTATCTCAGGTTGTATTCTTAGTAATGAGCAACTGCTCTTAGCAGATGATCAAGGTTTGCTTTACTATTCTGACAACAAAGGTGCCGATTGGATAGATGGAGATATTTTTTTAGACGGNGTCCANGCAAATCTTGATTTNGATAATCAAGATGAAAATCAGATTAATCTTATACAACGTATTACCAGCGGGCAATTGATTGCTACTAATACTAATGGGCAAGTCTTCTATGCGCTTATGGGACTCTCAGTAGAACTAAATGATGCGTTAGAAAATGGTGTTTATCAAAATGGAGATTTAATTCAAATTGAACAATTAAGTGAAGAACCCATTTTTGAAATTAATCAAAAAAATCCAAAAAATCTTCTGGGCGAATGGTTTGTCTCAGATTGCCAAGCGGTAGAAGTTCAAACATATGAAAGAGCTCCTGGACAAGGCAGGGGTGCCTTAAAAATAGATTTGTCTAACAGTAATAATCCTGTTGATGAATTGTGTGGGATATATAGTGACAACATAAAGCAGATTGATAAAACAAATGATTTTACAATATTGCAAGACCTTGATATTTCCTTATCAGAGCAAATAAATACTGAAAGAGTATTTAATTATGAGCTATGGGCAAAGTCTGATCAAAAAGTAGAGATAAATTTGAGCTTTGCCAATCTGAATATAGGTTTAGAACCTGTTACAGATACAATTGAAGGAGATTGGAAGAAATATCATGGTGTGATTGTAGTTCCAAAAAACTCAGTCACAGAAGACACGATACCAGCTTTTAAGATGTCTTTTATAGGCGAAGGAAATGTATACCTAGATAATATTTCAGTTAAACCAGCTAGTCATAATTTATCGGAATTCCATGCAACATTAGATGAAAAAATAGTTGGCGGCTCGATTATAAGAATGGATTTTGTAAAAATAGGTGATGGACGCTATCCATCAGAAAGTTGGCTTGATTCAAATACAAGTCAAAGTTTTTTCTATCAAGAGGAAAATGAAATAGAATTGTTAGACCAAAATAACTTAGTTAAGAGCATGGAGTATTGTAAAACACTTCGATCTAATCCATGGCTAGTAATAAATTCACAAGCTAATAATCTTGAACTAAAACATTTGATGCAATATCTCTTTGGTTCTGAATCAGAAACTTACGGAGAATTACGCTTAGAACATGGTGCAATTAATAGGTACAATGATGTCTTCGATCAAATTTATTTTGAAATCAATGATTCGCATGGAATTTTGGTTAATGATATGCAAAAAAAATCATATGTTGATTGGGTAGTTAATACTCTTAAGGAAACGCCAGAATATTCCCAAATCAAAAATAAATTAATTTTTGTTGATGGAATGGAATATAAAGATAATGTTTTTACCTCAAATGCTGATTTCCATGCTTCTGATTTAACATTATCGGAAACAATTAATAATTTCTCAGATTATGAAGACTACGAAAACTCTTTATATGAATTATTCCCACGTGATATTAATAAAAGCATTAATGCACGTTCAGAATTTATTCGTTCTATGCAATTAAAAAACAATGATTTACGCCTGGCTGATTTAATCATTTCAAGTTTAAGTATGTTAGGAGAAGGAAAAGACGCAACTTTATTAGATATTAATTTATCACAAATGGACTTAGAGGATGATTTTGCATCTTGCTTTTTTGAGCTAGGGAAGTTGCTTCATGGTAAAAATCTCTTATCAGTTGATTCAAAATTAGAACAAGACAAGGTTTGTGCTTTTGCATATGGCAAAAACTCAGAAGTTGTGATTGTCTTAATAAATATTTCTGATGAAACAGTTAATACTCAAATTTCTAATATGGATTTAGAAGGTTTTGTGGAATTAGAATACGATGCAAAAGGTAATCTAATTGGAGATAATGAGATAAAGAACAACATAAAACTACATTCAGTTTTACCAGGTTATGTCAAAATATTATATGGAGAAACAAATGGTCAATAATTTTAATCAATTATTTTATAAAGATTCATATCAAAAAACTTTTGCAACAAAAGTTATCGATTCAAAAACTACGAAAAATAAACATTGGCTGGCATTTGAAGAAACTTGTTTTTATCCATTAGGTGGTGGTCAGCCAGGTGATCAGGGTTATATACAAAATTTAGGTACTGGTCAAAACAACTCTGAAAAAATTACTGTGTTAGATACCGTGTGGAATCAAGGTAAAATCTGGCATCATGTTTCTAAATTAATTCCAGTAGACACAAAAATTTTAGGTGAAATTAATTTTGAGAGACGATTTGATTTAATGCAACAACATAGTGGCGAACATATTGTCTCTGGAATAATAAATCGAGAATATGGTTATGAAAATGTTGGTTTTCATATTAATGAAGTTGAGACAACCTTTGATTTTGATGGAGATTTAACTTGGGAACAAATTGAAAAACTAGAATTAGAAGCAAATCAAGCGGTACTTGAAAATATCCCTATAGAAATTCACTATTTAGATCAAGCAAGTCAAAAGAACTGGAATTATCGTAGCAAATTAGATCTTGATGACGAAATTCGTATTGTTCATATCCCAGGCTATGATACTTGTGCTTGTGCAGGTACGCATGTTCGGTCCACTGCAGAGATAGGTCCGATAAAAATTGTTGATAGAGAAAGCTATAAGGGCGGAGTTCGTTTAACTGTTCTTTGTGGTAATCGAAGTCTAAAATATTTTCAAAAACTGCAAAATACTGTGCGTGAAAGTGGAGCTTTGTTATCAGCTAATATTGATTCATTGGCAGATGCTATCAAGAAAAAAGAAATTGAAGTAATTGATTTGAATGAAAAAATTAATCAAAAAAATAATGAGCTAATCGAACTTATTTTAGAGAACAATAAATTAGAAAAAAATATAGTGCTGGAAAATCCTAGTTTTGACAAAAAAGAATGGAATTATGTGTCATCAAAAATTGCTGAAAATATAGATGGCTTTGTAGCTTTTATTATAAAACAAAGTGAGAATAGACATCTACTTTATCTCAGATCAGAACAATATAATTTAAAAAAGCATATAGAAATGTTTAGAACGGAAATAAATTTCAAAGGCGGAGGAAATGAAAATCTTCTCCAAGGACCTGTTTTGGGTGATTTGCAAAAAATCAAGGATGTTTTGAATAATATTAACTAATAAACTAATTCACACCCTTGTTTTATGTTAAAATTGCACAAAAACATGATGAGAAATTATACAATTCAGAAAAAAGTGGATCTGAAAACCAAAAAGTGTTGACCAATAACCAATTACTGATATACTAAACTCAAGCTTCAGGGAATTCTAAAATATACCTTGATCGAGATTCATCACCAAATGGATCGGAAGGCAGTAACTTGAAAACGGACATATATCCAACAAAAAGTTTGTAAATACAGATAGGGGATTTAAATAGTCGTTTATTAGTGTCACAATCCGACGCATTAAGATATTTATTCAGAGTTCTGATTCTGTTCGTACCCCCTGAAGAGATATTAAATGCAAATGATATAGATATATATTGATAATACGACTTATTGATTGGATACGACTTAACATTTAAAAGTAATGAAATAAATGGACCGTTGGAAAAAATGGAGTAGACAAGGCTGCAAGTCAAAAATTGAATAGGGCATAGGGTTCAACAGAACACTTGGAATGCAAAACGCAAATCAAAGTGCCGTTGGTAAAAGCAAAGCTAAACCAAAAATGTTAGATTCGATGATTGATAAAAAAATTCCGTTAATGATGAAAGTAGATTAAAATAGGCTAGGTTCGCTGAAGCTTTTTTGTTTGCTCGAATACGAGCAAATTTTTTTATCTAAAAATAGGATGTAAATTTTATAACTTTGCAATGTGTTTAAGACTACGATGTTCCTCTTTATAATCCATTCCATAACCAATCACCCTTGTGTAATCGATTTCAAATCCTGTATAAGACAGTGGTAAATCAATCATGATTTGATCTGGATTGACTAATAAAGCTGCAAGTTTAATACTAGCAGGCTGGAATTTCTTAATATGTTCAATCATATAATGTGTAGTTAGACCTGAACGAATTATTTCCTCAACTACGATCACATTACTGTTTTTAATGTCTATACCGATATCTTTAGTGACGTGTATAGAATGAGATTTTGAACTTAATTTATTTATTGCAATAAAGTCAAAGTTTAGAGGCAAGTTAATAGCCCTAGACAAGTCTGCTAAGAAATATAATGATCCCTTCAGCATGGCAATCATATTAAGGGGCTGCTTGGAGTCTTTGTAGTCTAATTGGATCTGTTTTCCAAGCTCAGCTATCCGCTTTTGAATTTGTTTTTCAGAAAAAAGTATTTCATGATCTGTTGACATATAAACCTCATAAAGATAATTAAAAACCCGAATACAAGAAGTAAAATTAGTATTTTTTAATCAAAGCGCTGAATCAAAGAAAGAAAATCCCGCTTATAGATTATTTTAACATTGACATCTGGATATAGCTCTTTTAGTTTTTCTAGTTTCTTTTTCTTGGCAGATACATATTTTTGATTCATAGTAGTTAATTCTAAATATAGATCAAACTTAGGGAGATAAAAATCTGGACTAAATGCCATTGTTACCTGATTTTGTTCATCCCATTCAACTGGAAATGACTTTGGTTCATAACGCCATTCAATATCGTATAAATTAAGTAAATGAACGAACTCCAATTCTGATTCATTTTTGAATTCAGGTAAATCTGAATTTTGAGTCATTTCAGCGGCACTATTTCCTTGCTTATCAAGATGTTTTTGAATATAAAAATCATCTATTAACGAATCAATTAAATTCATGCAATGGTCCAAAGTTAATTTTTCAGTATTTAAGACTAAATGATAGTAAAGACTATCGGAAATATCGGCATTAAATAATGTGAGGGCAAGTTTTCGATATTGTCTTTCGATTCTTTGCAATAATCCTTCAGCAGATAAACTTAAAATTGTTGAAGTAGGAAAAAATTTTTCCAAAAACATTAGCTCCCGTAATGAAATAGTGGTCCTGTGAAATTCTTTATCCTGTTCTTGATACTCTAAATAGACACGATACAAACTTTGTGCTTCTTTAATTCGTTCACTTCTAATTTTTTTTGGTGCAACTGTTCGTAAATGAATTGCTCGAGGATGATTTTGCAAAAAAATACTAGTAGTACCATTTAAAAAGATGGCGTCATTATTGTCAGCATATTCATGCAGTGCCCCTTCTAAATATGCCTTAAAATTTGTTCTTTCATCTTTATTAATTGGTTCAAAAAAATATTTGGTGCTTCTTTCGAGCATTTTTTTCTCATGCTCACTAGCAATTGGCTTAAGAAACATATCAATCATTGTATCAAAATCAATAATTCGATAACCGGTTCTAAGAGCCAAACGTTCTGCAAGTTCATCGCCATGACTACCGGCTTCTCTTGATATCGTGATAATCGGCATAAAACCTCTTTTCAAAATGATTAGATATACAGTAAGATTATATCATTAATTGTCTAACAATTGTTGTGATCTTGCTTTTTACTATGTTCTTTTGAAGATATTTTTTATTTTTTTCCAGTAAAAAATAGAATCTTTTTTTAGACCTCCTATTATTGTCTTAAAATTGAATTTTACAGGAAAAAACTGAAGACGATTTTTGGTATGGGCATTAATAAGCATTGCAATTTCCTGAGGTTGAACTTCCTTATTGTAATGCATCATGTAATTTTCTGTATTAGGTGCAGGATAATAAAAACGATACCAAGCATCATAAGCATCATCTAAGCCAAATAAATGACCAAATTCATGAGCAGCAATTGATCTTAAACTTTTTAGATTTTTTTGCTGATTGATAACAGCATAGCCAGGAAAATTTTTTGACCAATTAAAGCCTATACTAAGTATTTTAAAATAACGAAAGAAACCCCAAAAACGACGCAAGATACCACTACCAACATGTGATGGCATTATTAATGAATTTTTAATATAAATTGGAATAGGCCGCTTGCTCCTAGAAAAAATACGCATTAAGTAGATAAGACGTGGGGGATAAACTCCAGATAAGGGATCAACTTCGACTTTAACTTTTAAATTTATTTGATCCACATTTTGTATTGTAGCTTTTATTTCTGGATTGTATTTATCAAGGTAATTTTCACAAGCTTCTTTTAGCTCAGGTATTAGTTCATAAGTACCTGACCACATCTCAATTACTCCAAGTTTGACTTGCTCTTGATAAGTTTTTCCGGCAATTTTTTTCTTATAGGCACGCTCATTAAATGCGACATAAACTGTAAGTTTGTAACCATCGCTATTACTATATCTTAGATTTAAAGGTCCTAAGTTCATGTATTTTTAGACTTGAGATTTCCATTCTGAATGTTATTTAGCTCTTTTTGTGGAGTTTCAGTAATAGATTTTAAAGATTTTTTTGTTTTGTATACATTCAATTTAACAGCAATTCTTTTGTACCAAGGTAATAAAGAAATATCCTGTGGATAAAAAATATGTCCAAAATTAATGTCAATGAATATGGGAAAAAGATAGGCAGTACTTGTTGCAGATAGGTAATTAACAATACCAGTACCTGCTGACAAAATTTCTTCCTTATTATTCATATCCGTAAGAAAAATAATACTGTTTTGACTAGTTGGTCTATCTTTATTTTTATTTTTAATAAAATCTTCTGTTTCTGAGAGGATTCGATCTATGATGAGAACATTAAATAAATGTCTGTAAATTAAGAAGACACGATGATTCTTTTTCTTGAATTTAATATTATAAAAAGGAACGCTTTTTTCAAAAATAAAAGCATTGTTATTATTAGATACTAATTCATATTTTTCAGCGAATAAAAGATTTCTTAATTGTTGGAAAACGATATTTTTGTTAAGTCCTTTATGGGTTTGATTAGAGATTGATCTATCCCAATAATACTTTCTCTTCTTGTTTAACAACTCAAGACTCTTGGTATCTGCTGGATTATATATTTGTAATAAACTTGAACTAATGAAAGAGCTTATGGTGCTAGTAAAAAGGATAAAATACAAAAAGATACAAATTGTATAGATGAGTTTTATCCATTCTATTCTAATAAGTTCATCTAAATTACTAAGATGCTTGCCAACCCAATAAAGACCATAACCTATAAAAAGAAGAATTATGATTTGTCCAACTATTTTTTTAAATTTCCAATATATTTTTTTTATAGTCTCCCACATGGATTTATTTTAGCATGGAACATCAAAAAACGATAATTAATTTGAAATGAAAATATTTTCAATTATATATAAACGCGTAATTAGTAGATTTTATTTATAACTTGAATCTTTATTATAGTAGTCCGAAAAATCACTCTTTCCTAACAATTCGTCATAACTTACTTTGAAAATTTCACAGAGTTGTTTGAGGGTATGATATTTAGGTAAACGCTTCCCAAGTTCATAGTGAGAAATTAATGAACGCGAAATATTTAATTTGTCAGCTAATTCGTCTTGGGTTAGTCCTAATTGTTTTCTTAATATCTTTAAATTTTTCCGAAAAGTTGACATGGAAAGTCCTCGCAAATCAAAAAATAATAAACAAAACAGGATGTAGCAAAATGACACCGTCGGCTATTATAACATTTAGGAATTTATCCCGCAAGCAATTAATCTCTGGATAATTATTTTTAGTTTTTCAACCAAAAACACATGAATTTTTTATTTTAATTACAACTTTTTACACTTATTAAACAAATTACTTAAATTAGTAGGTGTCTTATGTATCGATATATGCTACAATTTGTAACATTATTAGAAACAATAATATTTCCACAGGAAAAGGATAGTTGCATGAGAGACTGGCTACGTGAAAAAAGAAATTTTCTTAAATTGACACAAGAAGAAGTTGCAAAACAACTTGACATCTCAAGAGCTCACTATACCCAAATCGAGTTAGGTCAAAGAAACCCCTCTCCAAAATTAGCAAAATCTATTTCTAATTTACTTGATGTACCTTGGACAAAATTTTTTGAAGATATTGATGGAAGTTGATTTATTTTGCTTTTTTTTTTGTATAGTTGTGACTCTATAACAGGAGAGTTCACAATTGTTCAATGTTTTGACTTATGAGTTAAACTTGATCGGTATAACATAACCTTAAAGTCAAAGAAAGTTAAAGTCTAAAGGAGGCTATATGTCTAATTTAAGCGATACAATTGAATATCTTTTAAAGCAGATGCTCGACGCTAATGAAGGTGTTATTGAATTTACTCGCAATGACTTAGCTCAAGAATTAAATTGCGTGCCTTCACAAATAACTTATGTTCTTCAAACGAGGTTTACCAGTAATCTTGGTTATATAAAGGAGAGCAGACGTGGCGGAGGTGGTTCAATCACTATCAGAAGGATTGCATTTGAATCTCCGCAAAAACATTTAGCTCATCAAATTAAAAATATGAAAGAAAGTATTAGTCAAAGTGAGGCTAATATGTTACTTGAAAATTTAGCTAATAGAAATGCTATTGATGAGAAAGAAAAGATTTTAATGCGTTCAGCTATTTCTGATCAAGCTCTAGAAAAAGTTAATAAAATGAATCTAGATAAAGTGCGTTCTTCAATTTTAACAAATATGTTGTTAATGGTTTATCAGATTCATTCTCAAAGAGGTGATAAATAATGTTATGCCAAAAATGTCAAAATAATGAAGCTAACGTTTCAGTCAAAACACAAATAAATGGATTAACAAAAACTTATAATCTGTGTTCTTCTTGCGCCAAAAAAGAAGGTTTCTTAATAGCAGAAGGAAGCTTTGGAATGCCTGCCATGACAAATTTCCTAGGTAAAAATGCTTTTTCGTTACCCCTTGACTTTAATAAAATTTCATCAGAAGAGCCCAGTAGAAATAAATTAGATCGGCACTCTTGTCCTAAATGTAATCAAACTTTTCAAGATTTCAAAAAAACAGGCTTGTTTGGTTGCCCCTATTGTTATCAAGAGTTTAGAGAAGTGATTGAGTCAATATTAACAGAAATACATGGTTGTCATGAACATCTTGATTCAAGTACTACTGGAAAAAATTCAACTGCTAAAGACTCAGCGGAGTCTAACTTTGACGAATCTTTTTTTAAAATAGAAAGTAGATCTAAAACAAAACAAAATAATGAAACAAAGAATGATGAAAAAGAAAATTCTAACTTAATGGTATTAAAAAAATCTTTACAAAATGCAATTGAATTAGAAGATTACGAACAGGCAGCAGTATTAAGAGATAAAATCAAAGCCATTGAAAATGATTCTGCTCAAGTAGATGAAAAGGAGGAAGAGTAATGTCTTGGTATTCAGAACATGGACCTGATCAAGATATAGTTATAAGCACGAGGGTTAGACTTGCCAGGAATATTGCAGATTTTCCTTTTCCGCATCTTCTTGATTCAGAGAAAAGTAACGAATTAATTGATTTGATTGAGGAAAATGTTAACAAAATCGTTCCAAATTTTTTTAGAACACTTCATTTTCAAGATTTATCAGAAATTGATAAATTAGCTTTAACTGAAAGACATATTGTCAGTCCTCAGTTATTACAAGATAAGTCAGAAAAAGCCTTGTTGATAAATGATGATGAGGATCAAAGTATTGTTATTTGTGATGAAGATCATATGCGTATTCAGGGATTATATCCAGGATTTAAACCTGATGAAACCTTTGATAAAACCCATAAATTAGCTGTTGCACTTGAAAGTATTTTAAATGTTGCTTGTGATAATGAATTTGGTTATTTGACAGCATGTCCAACTAATGTTGGTACTGGTCTAAGAATTTCAGCCTTGTTACATGTACCAGGGTTACATCGTTTGGATCAGTTAAAATATATAATTGATTCGATTAGAAGATCTGGTTATACAGTCCGTGGCTATTATGGCGAAGGTAGCACAGAAAAGGGTCAGATGGTTCAAGTTTCTAATCAAATTACACTCGGGCAAAGCGATGAGAATTTAATAGAGAAATTTAATACTTTATTAAATTCATTTATTAAAAAGGAAAGAGAAGCTCGAAAAATTTGGTATCAACAGAGAAAAATTCAGTTAGAAGATAAAATTTATCGTTCGCAGGGAATTTTACAAAGTGCTTCTTTGATTAGTTATGACGAGGCATTTGAACATTTAAGCAATCTTCGCTTAGGTAGAGCTTTAGATTTTGATAATTTTCCTGATTATCCAGATATATTAACCCTTTCCTACTTGGTTGGTGTTGGTTCGATTCAAAAATTAGAAGGTAAAGTGTTAAGTGGAACGGAAAGAGATGCAGCTAGAGCAGCATTTATAAAAAAATCTTTAGCAAATAAATAATAAGAAAACATTAAGAAAACATAATGTAAATAAAAAAAATATATTAGAAAATTAATACATAATTTTAAGAGGAGGACAAAATAATATGATGATTAGATTATCCGAACGCTCTGGTAAAGTCTTAGAAATAGCTCATCAAACAGCAAAGGCTTATCAAATTGACTATATTGGAACTGAACATATTTTAAAAGGTATCATTGATGAAAATGGAACAGCTTCAGAAATATTGAAAAAATATAATTTAACTTCAGATATGATCGTTAAAGTTCTAAATCAATTTAATAATAAAGAAATGGGTAGTATAGATCATTATGCTGAGTTTGATCCAAATAAAGCATATCAAATGATGACACCAAGAACTAAACAAGTTGTAAATCTTGCAGCTAGAGAATCTAATACACGTAATTACAGTGCAATTGAACCAGAACATCTTTTGCTGGGTATCTTACGTGAAGGTAACTCTGTAGCTGTTAGAATTTTACAAAGTGCAAATATTAATATTCAAAAATTATACGCAGAGCTCGTGCGTGCTTTAAGTGGTCAGTCTGAGAGTCCATTAGATGGATTAGATAAAAGTAATTTATATCAAAGACCTGATGGAGAAAAAGGCAAAGCGAGTGCTAAACAAACAAATACTCCAACCTTAGATCAATTTGGGGTAGATTTGACAGATTTAGCAGCTGATAATTCTTTTGATCCAATTATTGGACGTGAAGAAGAAATAAATCGAACAATGCAAATTATTTGTCGAAGAACAAAAAATAACCCAGTCTTAATAGGTGAACCAGGTGTTGGTAAAACAGCAATCGCAGAAGGTTTAGCACAAAAAATTGTCAGTGGTGATGTACCTGATTTATTGAAAGACCAAAGATTGTTCTCTTTAGATTTATCAGGCATGGTAGCTGGTGCCAAATATAGGGGTGAGTTCGAAGAGCGGTTAAAAAATGGAATAGATGAAGCGGCTAAAGCTGGCAATGTAATTCTTTTTATTGATGAATTACACACAATTATAGGAGCTGGTGCTTCTGAAGGGGCGCTGGATGCTTCTAATATTTTAAAACCAATGCTTGCAAGAGGGGAATTACAAGTTATTGGTGCAACAACAATTGATGAATATAGAAAAAATATTGAAAAAGATGCAGCCTTAGCTAGAAGATTCCAGCCTGTGATGATTGATGAACCAACTCCCGAAGAGTCAATTCAGATTTTGCACGGTTTAAGAGAAAAATACGAAGAACATCATGGTGTAGAAATTTCAGATGAAGCTATTAAAGAAGCTGTTCAATTATCAAGTCGCTACATTACCGATCGTTTCTTGCCTGATAAAGCTATTGATTTAATTGATGAAGCATCATCTAAGGCTAGAATGAGTTTAGAAACTGGTTCTACAACAGATGCAGAAAAAGAAAAGGAATTACAGGAGATCATTGCTAAAAAAGAAGAAGCTGTAGCATCAGAAAAATTTGAGGAAGCAGCAACTTTATTAGAACAAGAAAACACTTTAAAAGCAGAAATAGATGATCTAAAAACTGAAAATAAAGCTGAAGTTCGCGTAATTGGTGTGGATGATATTGCTGAAATTGTTGCCTCGTGGACAGGGATACCAGTAACAAAATTAACTGAAGATGATCAAGAAAGAATGAAAAATCTTGAACATGAACTAGGTCAAAGTGTTATCGGACAAGAAGAAGCCGTTGCAGCAGTTTCTAAAGCAATTAGGCGTGGTAGACTAGGTCTAAAGGACCCGAATCGTCCAACTGGATCTTTCCTTTTCCTTGGCACAACAGGTGTTGGTAAAACAGAATTAGCCAGAACTTTGGCAGAAACCATGTTTGGTGATCAACAGGCCATGGTCCGTTTAGATATGTCTGAATATATGGAAAAGTTTGATGTTTCAAAGCTCATTGGTTCACCCCCAGGTTACGTAGGTTATGAAGAAGGAGGTCATCTCACAGAGCAGGTTAGAAGACGTCCATATTCTGTAGTTTTATTTGATGAGATTGAAAAAGCTCACCCAGATGTATTCAATGTTTTACTTCAAGTTCTAGAAGATGGACGTTTGACTGATGGACAAGGAAGAACAGTAGATTTCCGAAATACAATTATTATTATGACTTCTAATATTGGAGCAAGATTACTAACGACATCAGCAGGCAATCGTATAGGATTTGCCTCAGATGAAGGTACTGAAAAATCAGCAGCAGAAGCAAAATTATATGGTGGCAAAAGCTATGAAGAAGCCAAAGAAATGATTATGGAAGAGGTAAAAAAATCTTTTTCACCCGAATTCCTTAATCGAATTGACGAAATGATTTTCTTCAAAATGCTATCCAAAGATGCGCTATTAGAAATAGTAGAAATAATGCTTAAAGATCTCGAAAAGAGAATTGCCGATATTGGGATCAAGATAGAAGTTACGTCAGCTGCTAAAGAATGGTTAGTGGAAAATGGCTATGAGTCTCACTATGGTGCAAGACCTCTGCGTAGATTAATTCAATCAGCAGTTGAAGATAAATTTTCCGAAGCAATGTTAGATGATATTGTTGCAGTTGGCGATATTGCAATTGTTGATATAAAAGATGATGAAATTGTGATTTCAAAAAAATAATTTCTTATTATCAATGAATTGATCAAGAATAATAAAAAACCATAACACTCTGTTTTGCTGCTTTCGATGAAATAGTTAAAAGAAAGCTGGTAGAAAAAAACAGAGTGTTTTTATTTTCAGTAAAGACAAATTGTGATACAATTTTCTTTAATATATGATTTAAACAAGTAACTGAGATTGATATACAATTTTTTGCTTACTGAAGGAGGCTTATCTTGGCCAAAAATTTTCTTGAAGAAATAAAAAAGGCAGAACAACAAGCTTCTAAAATTGTTGATGAAGCATTGCAAGAAGCAAAGGATAAGGTTGAGCAAAGCAAGATTGATGCTAGTAATACCCTTGAACAAGAACGTGCAAAGTCTGATCACTTGATCCGTGAAAATAGAAAAAAGACTTCTCAAGCAAATGATGAGTTGATCAACAATGAACTTGAAACCTATCAAAATGTAGAAATCACTCAAACAAAAAAAGATGAAGTGACAAAAAAAGTTTTGGAAAGGATCGTGAGTTTCCTTGGCAATACTTAAAATGGATAAAATAAGAATATTAGGTCTTAAAAATGAAAAATCCAATGTCCTATCATTTCTACAGCGAAAAGGTATTATTGAGTTGATTGATCTAAAAATTTCTGATCTTAAAGAAAATGATGCGAGTGATGTTCAAGTAAGTGCAGAAGACATTGATTTGCAGGAAAACATTCAAAAAATGCAAAATGACCAAACTAGTTTAATTTCTGGGATCCATATTTTGGATGAAAAATTTCCCGGAAAAACTATTGAGAAAAAGAATTTTAATCTTAGTTTAAATGAATTTTTAAATATTGAGTCACGTGAAGAAGAGATTATTGAATTGGTAAATAATGTTCTTAAAATGGAAAATAATTTATCAAGTCTTCAGTCCGAACTAACAACTTTAAATAAAGAACAACAAATTCTCAAAAATTGGCTCAATGTTCCATTAAATCCAGCTAAAAACACAACCGAAAGAACAAAATTTTTTCTAGGAACTCTAAATAAAAATGATTTTTTACATTTAAAGGAAACTATAAGTGCAGAAGAAAATCTAATAGCAATTGTTCCACTTAATGAAGATGATGACTTAATTCAAATTGCAGTTGTTGGTTTTAAAGAAGACGAATTAGAAATTGATCATCTTCTCAAACAAAATGGTTTTAAGTATTATCCTTTTGCTGAAGCTGGCAAACCAAGAGAGCTATACAATAATACTAAAGAAACAATTAATAAGAAAGAAGTTTTAATTGAAGAGACTCTAAATTCTCTAGAAAAAATCGCAGACAAGCGTCTAGATTTTTATATTCTCTATGACTATTACAATATAATGATTGAACAATCACAAGCTCTAGAACTGACCAAAAGCACGATGGCTACTTTTCTAGTTGAGGGTTATTTACCACAAAAAATATCGAATAATATCAAAAATGAGCTAGAAAATGAATTTACTGTTTTTGTTGAAATNGAAGAATTANAAGAAGATGCAGATTATCCAATTCTTCTCCATAATAAACCATTCGCNAGTGCATACCANAATGTTTTGGAGATGTTTGGTGCGCCTCATACACAAGAAATTGATCCAACCCCAGGCTTAGCACCATTTAGTTTTATCTTCTTTGGGATGATGCTTTCTGATGTTGGTTATGGTTTAGTAATGACTATAGCTTGTGCCTTATTATTATGGAAAGTAAAAATTAATCCGAAAAGTGAAATTGGTGGTATTGTTCGCATGCTGTTTTTTAGTGGTATTTCTTCTACTATCTGGGGATTTGTTTTTGGTGGCTTTTTTGGCGACTTAATTCCAGTTTTTTCTGACGGTAAATACTCTTTTCCAATGCTTTGGTTTGACCCAATGGCAGATCCTCAACGGCTTCTAATTTGGAGTATGGTCTTTGGGGTAATTCATCTCTTTGCAGGTCTAGCCATGAAAATAATTAATGAAATTAAATTTGGTGATATTAGGAATGTTATTTTTGATGTCGTTCCTTGGTATTTTTTAATTACTGGTCTAGGTTTGATGCTTGCTGGAGGATCAATAAATATTTTCAACATTAGTTTGAGTGTTATCGGTCAATGGTTAGCAGTGATTGGTACAGTGATTATTTTATTATTCGCAGGTAGAGATAAAAAGAATATATTTTCTAGACTTTTTTCTGGATTTGGTGGTCTTTATGGTGTTGTCAATTACTTAGGCGACATTCTGTCCTATGCCAGAGTTTTAGCCTTAGTTTTGGCTACTAGTGTAATTGCATCTGTTTTTAATTTATTAGCAAAGATGGTTTCAGGTAGTGTAATAGGGATGTTTTTTGGGATTATTATTTTACTTCTAGGCCATATACTTAATTTAGCTCTATCTGGCCTTTCAGCATATGTTCATTCTAATCGACTACAATATGTTGAGTTCTTTGGTCAGTTTTTTGAAGGAGGCGGTACATTTTTTAAGCCATTCAAATATAAAACTGAACACATAAAAATTGATGATTAGTTATTAATAATTTGTTTGTGTTTCTGATTATTAATAAAATAAAGTAAGAATAAAAAGATGAAAAATATTGAAAGATAAATTTGGAGGTTTATCATGAGTGAATTTATTAGCACATTAGGGCCAGCCATGACTCTTTTAGGTGCTACTTTAGCTGCACTGTTCCCAGGTTATGGTTCTGCAAAAGCAGTCTCACGTGTCGGCCAAGTAATTAATGGCGTTTTGGCAGATCAACCAGAGTTGTTTGGTAGAGCATTGATCCTACAAGCCTTGCCAGGTACTCAAGGAATATATGGATTATTAACATTTTTCCTAATTGTCACTAGGTCTGGCATGATGAGCCAAGGATTTTCTGTTGAAATTACCTTCACACAGGGTTTGTTGTGGTTTCTTGCTGCGCTTCCTATTATGGTTGTCGGTTATCTTTCAACTTCTTGGCAGGGCTATGTTTGTGAAACAGGTGTAAATCTAATTGCTAAACGATCTGATCAGCTAGGTCGGGTAATTACTTTGGCAGTTGTTGTTGAAACATACGCAATTTTTGCTTTGCTAGCATCTATTATTGCTATCTTTAGCTTGGGTTAAGTTGGGGTTATTATGGATAAGATTAAAGAAATTGTTGCTGTTATCTTATCTGAAGCTGAGGACGAAGCAAAGAAGATTCAAGCAAATGCTGATGCAGAGATAAAAACTGTACGTTTAGATTTAGAGGCTGAACTTGCAGAATTAGATCAAGCAACAGAACAGACAATTATAGCTGATACAGAATCTAGTAAGCAGCGTGGTCAAAGCTTGTTGGAGAGTAGATTAAGAGAATACGATTTACAACAACGACAAGCAGTAATCGAGGAAATAATTAACCAAGCTGTTGCAAGTTTTAAAGCTTTGCCATTTTCTGAAAAAACTGATATTTATCAAAATGCAGTTGAAGCTGCCGGAATTAAAGCTGGTGAGATTAGATTAAATGAACAAGATCAACCTTGTCTCGAACCTTTGTTGGAAAAATTGGGCGAAGGATTTGCTAAAGGAGAAGTTGCTAATATTGAAGGCGGTCTTCTCGTAACGCATGATAGGATTGAAGAAAATTTGAGCATTGATTTGATTTTGAGGGATAAGAGGACAGATTTAGCTAGTTTCATTGCTAAATTATTGTTTTAGGTTAAGTTAAGATGGGAAAAATTTGGGATGACAAAATTTCAACATCGACAATTTAAACTTGATGAGCATCCAAGTGGGAGCTGGTTGTACGCTTATGGTTTATTAGCAAATCGCGAATTAAAGTTTTTCAGTGATGCTAATTGGCAACAACTATTCCAGACGAGTTCAAAAGAAGCCTTTCTTAATCAATTGCGAGATAAGAATTATCCAGGAGATACCCTAGAAGATGCTCTAAATCAGTCTGAGTTGGATGACTTAGAGTTTATTTATTCAGCGATCCCAGATCTTACTTATCTGAACCCAATATTTTTAGAAAAAGATGGTCATAATTTAAAAACTTTATTACGTGTTCAATTAAGTACAAAAGAAAATATTTCATTAGATCAGGTAGAAAATTTACTTTTGAGTCCTTATTCTATCAGTCCAAAAAATATTTTAATCCAAATTAGAAAATCGATTAATAAAGAAGAGGACAAACAAGAAATTTTTTTAAAACCAGATGATGAGCCACTTGGCTTATTGCAGAAAAACCATGATCCAGTACCTATTTGGATGAAAAAAGCTATTGATTTAGCCATAAAAGATTTTTCTAACCATTATTCTGTTGCACGAGTTGATCAAATTGTAGAAAAAGCAATTAATAAAGCTGTTTTTAAAGAGTATAAGTCTTTAGATTCTGAGTGGTTTACGGAACTTTACCAAATGCAAATAGATTTTAAAAACTTAGAATTGCTGTTCCGGTCTAGAACCTTGAATATTGATAAGGATTATTTTGAGCATTCTTTACTTGATTATGGCAAGATTGATATTTCAGATTGGATAAAATATTTTGAGCTATCTAATGAAGAATTAGCTACACAACTAAGCGAAATTAATTTAGAAAAATTTGCTCATTTTGCACATGAATATGAGCAATTAGGCGAGGCTTCTGTATTTACTAAAAATGTTGATACTGTTTTAATAACAAAACTCCAAGAAGCAAAATCGTTTTCGCCGGGTCCTGAAAAAGTAATTTCATATTTATTTGTCAGAAATCTAGAGCGAAAAAATATCCGGATAGCCAGAGCTTGTGTTACAAATAATTTTTCACAAGAACGTATAAGTCAATTAATCAGACCGGGTTATTGATGATTTCATATATTAGTTTTTAGAAATTAGGGGATGAAAATTGAAAGTAGGAAAAGTAGCTGTAATAGGTGATGCAGATAGTGTTTTAGGCTTTCGCGGTATAGGTATAACTGTATTTGCTATGAGTGATCCGAAAGAAGCCAGTAAGAAAATTGAAGAATTATCAAGAGATAACTATCAATTAATTTTTTTGACAGAAAATCTAGCTGCCCAAGATCCAGAAATTATGAAAACTTATAATGAAATGAAAGAACCTACAGTTATTTTGATTCCAAGTAATAAAGGTGGTGCAAATTATGCATCAAGTCTTTTATCGGATTCGGTAAAAAGAGCTGTTGGTTTAGATTTTTTAAATATAGATAACTGAGCGAAGAGAAAGAGGTTTATAAATGAGTTCTGAACAAGGAAGAATCATCAAAATTTCAGGGCCATTAGTTATAGCTGATGGCATGCGCGATGCCAAGATGTTCGATTTAGTTCGTGTATCCAAAATGAATTTAATTGGTGAGATAATTGAAATGCATGGTGATCAAGCCTCAATCCAAGTTTATGAAGATACAGCAGGATTAAAACCAGGTGAAATAGTTAAAACAACAGATGAACCATTATCCGTAGAACTAGGACCTGGCTTAATTGGTGGTATTTTTGATGGAATTCAAAGACCATTAGATGAGTTAGTCAAGATTGAAGGAAATAATATTAGTCGGGGTGCTACTGTTCAACCATTAAACAGAAGCAAAACATGGCATTTTTTTCCTAGTGTGGAAGTTGGTGCTAAAGTATCAACCGGGGATGTCATAGGTTTTGTAGATGAAACTGAAATTTTAAAACATAAAATTATGTGCCCACATGATGTATCCGGTGAGATCATCAATATTAAGGAAGGTGACTATACTGTTGAAGAGATAGTCGCTGTAATTAAAGATGATCAGGGAGATAAGCATGAGCTGAGTTTGATGCAAAAATGGCCGGTGCGGATAGGTAGACCATTTAAGGAAAAATACGCACCTAGTCAGCCTTTGATAACAGGACAACGGTCAATTGATACTTTTTTCCCAGTCGCTAAAGGGGGTACAGCAGCAGTTCCTGGCCCATTTGGTAGTGGCAAAACAGTTATTCAACATCAATTAGCTAAATGGGCAGCAGCTGATGTTGTTGTGTATATAGGTTGTGGTGAACGTGGCAATGAGATGACTGATGTTTTGAATGAATTTCCAGAACTAGAAGACCCTAATTCAGGCTTGCCGTTGATGCAACGAACTATTTTGATTGCTAACACATCTGACATGCCGGTTGCAGCACGTGAAGCCTCAATCTATACAGGTATTACTATTGCCGAATATTTTAGAGATATGGGCTACTCAGTTTCAATTATGGCAGACTCCACTTCCCGCTGGGCAGAAGCTTTACGTGAAATGTCTGGACGTTTAGAGGAAATGCCGGGCGAAGAAGGTTATCCTGCCTACTTAGGCTCACGCTTAGCTCAATTTTATGAAAGAGCTGGTACTGTCAAATGTTTAGGTAGCGATGATAGCGATGATAGAACTGGTGTTCTAACGGCTATTGGTGCTGTTTCTCCACCAGGGGGCGATTTATCAGATCCAGTTGCTCAATCAACCTTGAGAATTGTTCAGGTGTTTTGGAGTTTAGATTCTGCCCTTGCTTACCAAAGACATTTCCCAGCTATTAATTGGCTTTCAAGTTATTCATTATACGAAGAAAAAATTGATGAATGGATGAATGAAAACGTATCGGAAAATTGGTCGCAATTAAGAAAAGATGCAATGATTTTGTTGCAGGAAGAAGCAGAACTTCAAGAGATAGTCCGCTTGGTTGGTCATGATTCACTTTCGTTTTCTGATCGTTTAAAGTTGGAAATGGCAAGATCAATTCGTGAAGATTATTTGCATCAAAATTCATTCGATGAAATAGATACCTATTCTTCTTTAGAAAAACAATTCTATATGCTTGATTGTCTGATGAATTTTTATTATGAAGTACAAACAGCTTTAGATAAAAATGCTGATTACCAGAAATTGATAAGCTTACCAATTCGTGATGATTTAGCACGCATGAAATATATTGAAGAAGAAAATATAAAAGAAACTTACGACAAATATAAGAAACGAATTTCGCAAGAAATTGCTGATATTATTCCTAGGGAGGCGTAACAGAATGGCTAAAGAATATCGTACAATAGAAGAAGTTTCTGGACCGTTGATGTTGGTTCAGGATGTCGAAGATGTTGCCTATGATGAACTGGGAGAAATCGTCTTATCAAATGGTGAAATCCGCCGTTGTCAAGTCTTGGAAGTTTCTGGCAATAATGTTTTGGTCCAGTTATTCGAAAGTTCAATCGGGATAAATATTGAGCAAAGTAAAGTTCGTTTTTTGGGACATGGCATGGAGCTACCAGTCTCACCTGATATGCTTGGTCGTGTTTTTGATGGTCTTGGCAGTCCTATAGATGATGGTCCAGAGATCATTCCAGAAAAAACTATGGATTCTAATGGCTTACCAATGAATCCAGCCGCTAGAGCGTATCCTGATGAATTTATTCAAACAGGTATTTCTGCGATTGATGGTCTTAATACTTTAGTAAGAGGACAAAAATTACCAATTTTTTCAGGTTCAGGCTTACCCCATAATCAATTAGCTTCACAAATAGCTCGCCAAGCAAAAGTGCTTGATGACTCAGAAAAATTTGCAGTTGTTTTTGCTGCAATGGGGATCACTTTTGAAGATGCAAATTTTTTCATTGAAGATTTAAGAAAAACAGGAGCAATTTCACGTTCGGTTATGTTTGTTAATTTAGCTAATGATCCGGCAATTGAGCGTATTGCTACACCACGGGTTGCCCTAACAACTGCCGAATATTTAGCATTTGATCTAGACATGCATGTTCTTGTTATCTTGACAGATATTACTTATTATGCAGAAGCTTTGCGAGAAGTATCTGCTGCAAGAAAAGAAGTTCCAGGCAGACGTGGTTATCCAGGTTATCTATATACAGACTTGGCTCAAATTTATGAAAGAGCTGGACGTTTAAAAGATCGAACTGGTTCGATCACATTGATGCCAATTTTAACAATGCCAGATGATGACAAAACGCATCCTATTCCAGATTTAACTGGTTATATTACAGAAGGACAGATCATTTTAAATAGAGATTTATATAATCGTGCAATTCAACCTCCAATAGATGTTTTACCATCATTATCAAGACTAAAAGATGAAGCTATAGGCGATGGCAAAACAAGAGCAGATCATGCTGACACAATGAATCAGTTATTTGCAGCTTATTCGCGTGGAAAAGATGCAAAAGAGCTTGAAATTATTTTAGGTGAAGAGGCACTTAGCGAAGCTGACCGAATCTATTCTAGGTTTTCTGATGAATTTGAAAAACGATATATTTCTCAGACTTTTGATGTAGATCGTAGCATTGAAGAAACATTAGAATTAGGTTGGGATTTATTATCAATTCTGCCTAAAAATGAATTAAATAGGATCTCAGAAACTTACATTGAGAAGTATTATCGAGATGAAATTTTTTCAGAATTTTGGTCAGAGTAAGTAACCTAAGTTTTTTAAAATGCTATAATGCATTAGGTTGAATGCAAAGAGATAAAAGGGAAATGTCATGGCAGTAATGCGAGTAAATCCTAATAGAATGGAATTGTTGCGCTTAAGACAGCAATTAAATGTTGCCAGGCGCGGACATAAGCTTTTGAAGGATAAACGTGATGAGTTGATGCGACAGTTCTTAGCAATAGTTAAGAAGAATAAGGCATTAAGAGATGAAGTTGAAGAACTATTAACAGTCTATAATCAGGCCATGATTCTTGCTAGAGCTGTCATGCCAGAACAAGTAATTGAATCGGCACTTTATGCAGGGCATGATAATTTTTATGTTCAAATGAAAACAAAAAATGTGATGAGTGTCACTGTGCCAGAGTTTTCTCTACCCGCAACAGGTGACTTAAAAAAAGCTGCAAAAAATACCAATACTGAGCAACAGAGTAATGGTGTTGACCAGGATAAATCTCAACAAAAAACACTCCTACCGTATGGTTTGTCAGGTGTTTCAGGGGAATTGGATCAAGCTATCTTAGCCTTGCAACAGGCATTACCGGCTATGATAGAGTTAGCAAACATTGAAAAGACAACCCAATTACTTGCTAATGAAATATCCAAAACTAGGCGTAGGGTTAATTCATTAGAGCACAGGATGATTCCAGATCTAGAAGATACTATCCGCTCAATCACAATGAAAATGGAAGAGAATGAAAGAGCTAATACCACGCGCTTGATGAAAGTCAAAGACATGATTTTAGAGAAAGAAATCCTTGAGCGGAGGCAGAGAAATGAAAAGCTCGAATATCAAACTAATAATCAATAGGCTTGTTTTATTTNGCCTAATATTTTTCATATTAATTTTTTTGATATCTTGCGGAGCAATGTCAAGTGAACCTTGGAATTCTGAAGAAGGTCTTGAAGCTCCTATTGATGATTTTGGCTATTATGAATTGGAAGCAGAAAGTGCAGTAGATGATTTTGAATTAGAAACTTCGAATAAGATTGCCAATCTTGAGCAACCTAGAAAGCTTGTTAAGTCAGGTGACTTAGAAATACGTGCCGAAGATGTAGAGGCAAGTTATCAATTTATTTTAGAGCTTGTTCAAAAATATAAGGGTTTTGAAACATATGTCAACCAAAGTGAGAACAATGATTACCTTTCTGTAGTCACAACGCTGGCCATACCTTCTGAGAGTTTGGATGAATATCTTCAAGCAATTAATGAGTCGCAAGACATTAAATACATAAATATTAATGCAGAAGATATTACAGATTCATATTTTGATACTGAAACCAGGCTTGAAAATCTAGAAAAATCTCTTGAAAAGTATTATCAATTTTTGGATGAAGCTAAAACAGTTGAAGATATGCTTGCAATTCAAACTAGAATTGATGAGATAACGACTGATATTGAGTTATTAAAAGGGAAATTAAATTTATGGGATAATCAGGTCAACTATTCTTATCTGACCATATCTATTTATCAACAAGAAGATATTGTTAATATCAAAAGAGATGTTGACTTCTCTGCTCTATCTTGGGAAGAGATGACTTATTTTCTGCGTTCTGGCTGGACCAGAATTTTGAATATTCTTGTTGGTGCTTTACAATGGTTAGTCATTGCTTTATTAATTGTTGCTCCAATTGTCATCCCGATTTTAATTATTATTTTTCTTATCTTACACTTCAGCAAGAAGCGAAAAGGTAAGAAAGAAAAAGCTAAGCAAGAGCAACAAAATTTAAACAATAATAATAGCCCGTATTAAAACTAGCGTTTAGAATACAGGAAGATTAGATAGGGGAAAATATGAAGAGAAATTCATTTGATGCTTTACCTTGTTTAACGATAAACAAATCGAAATTACAATATAATTTAGATACGTTAGCAAGAATTTTAGATCATAAAGGAATTAATGCTCATTTTTCAGTAAAAACTTTTTCGGGTTATGAGCCCATAATAAAAATCATGAGCGAAGCTGGGATTGCTAATTTTTCAGATTCAAATTTAGATAATTTAGCTTTGATCAAACCTTATGCTAAAAGTACTTTTTTAAATCGTATCCCAATGCTTTCGGAAATTAGTAGAGTCGTACGCGAGGTTGACATTTCACTTAATTCTGAACTTGAAACAATCTTTGCTTTATCAGATGCAGCTGTTGTCCAAAACAAAAAGCATGGAGTTATTTTGGCTGTAGAAATGGGAGATCTAGCAGAAGGAATCTTGCCTGAAAATCTGATCAATACAATCCATCAAATATTGAATTTGCGTGGTGTCGACTTTAAAGGTATTAGATTTANTNTNAATACTTTTGCTGGCATCAACGCTACGCTTGATAAAGTTCAATTATTTGCAGANTTAACACGTCAAATTGAAGAGCGATTTGAAATAAAATGTGAATATGTTTCGGCGGGTAATTCCGGTACGATCAACTTGTTAAACGATGAAGAATTTCCAGCTGGGATTAATCATCTTGTCGTAGGACAAGCTTGGATGTTTGGGCTAGATACATCGACACAACATCGTATTTCAGATTTGTATCAAGATATTTTTAAACTTTATGCAGAAATTATTGAAAATAAAAGGAAAGATTCTTATCCAAATGGCATTCAGGGACAGAATTATAAAAACCAGTCGCCTGAATTTGAGGATGTTGGCAATATAAGACGAATTATTTTAGCTTTAGGTGATTTAGATGTTGATATCGAATCACTTCAGCCGAAAGAAAAGGGCATAGATTTAATAGGCTCAACTTTAGATTATTCTATCTATAATATCTCTCGCTATAATCATGATGTTGGAATTGGAAGCTTAATAGAGTTTGTACCTAATTACCCAGCATTAAATCGATTATTTTATTCTGCTAGAATCTCGAAGGTTATTATTTAATGAATGTTAGTAATTTTCAAAAGCAGAGAACTTGGTGTGAACTATCTGAAGCAGCCCTGAAAAATAATGTTTACAGAATCTCACAATTTATTCCGGAAAATATTAGAAAAATAGCTGTTGTAAAAGCAGATGGTTATGGTCATGGTGCCACCTGGATTGCGAAGATTGCTTTAAAAAATGGTTTTACTGATTTAGCAGTTGCAACTTTGGAAGAAGCAATTAATTTGCGAGAAGCCAGCATCAATGTACCAATTTTACTATTAAGTCCTTTTCAACCGGGAACTGCAAAATATCTGATTGAGTTTGATATAACACAAACAATCAGTTCAGAATATGAGGCGGAGAACCTGTTAACTGAAATTAGAGCAATGAAGCAGCCTTTACCTGTTAAAATTCACTTTAAGGTAGATACAGGTATGAATAGGATTGGTTTTCCAATTTTAGATTTGACGACTAATGATAACATAAATAGAATTGCGAAATACGCCCAAAATAAGATTTTTATTCCAAACGGTATTTTTACTCATTTTGCAGCAGCTGATGAACCAGAAAATGAATTCACAAAATTACAATTACAAAGATTCCAATTTGTAATTGAAGAATTAGAAAAAAAGAATATCAAATTCGAAATTAAGCATAGTGCTAATAGTGCTGCTACAATTGTGTTTCCTACTACTCATTTGGATGCTGTTAGAATAGGAATAATCATGTATGGATGTTCGCCAAATAAAGAAATTAAGCAGAGGTTGGAGCTTGAACCTGTGATGAGTATGTTTTCACGTATTTCTTCAATTCACACTACACCAAAAGAAACAACTGTTGGTTACAATTGTACTTACAGGTGTCCCGCCAATTCTCGGATTGCCACAATTGAGGCAGGTTATGCAGATGGAATTAAACGTCATCTATCTAATAAAGGATATTTTTTAATCAATGGAGAAAAAGCACCAATTGTTGGTAATGTTTGTATGGATCGTTTGATGCTTGATATAACAAACCTTGAAAATGTCCAAGTAGGTGATGAAGTGTTAATATTTGGTAAGGACAAGCAAGGTCACGTTCTTGATCTTGATCAACAAGCAAAACTTGCTGGTACGATTTCTTATGAAATTCTGTGTGGGATTTCTAAACGCGTACCCAAAATTTATGTTTAGTATTTAATACAAAATAATAATGAGGAATTTTGATGAAACAGGGAACAAAAATTTTAGACGATCTATACGCACTTGCGAAAGATCGAAGACAAAATCGAGTTGTGGCTTCATACACTAATTATTTACAAGATAGAGGCTCCGATTATATTACAAGAAAAGTAGGTGAAGAATCTCTTGAATTAGTTTTGGCTCTCAAGGATGAAAATAAAGATCATATCATTCACGAAACTGCTGATGTCTTGTACCATATAACTATAGCTTTAGAAAATCTTGGGATAAAGTGGTCGGAAATTTCGGAAGAGCTAGAGATTCGTCGCAAAAATGATAATGATATACATACAATTAAAGATGAATCTGAATTCTAATAAATATAAAAAAATTATAAAATTAGCAAGGTCTAACTTTTCAAAAAAACTTGTTTATAAAAAAGAGATTTGTTAAGATGTAAACGTGTTAATAAGGAGGTATATCATGGCTCATGTAATTTCAGATGAATGTATAATGTGTGCAGCTTGTGTAGAGGAATGTCCAGTTGCATGTATTACAGAAGGTGATACACAATATATTATTGATCCTGATGTCTGCATTGATTGTGGTGCTTGTGCGACAGTTTGTCCTGTCGGTTGCATTTCTGTAGAATAATTAAGGATAAATTATTTTTCTTATTTGGCTATTGCTATAGTTTTTAGCAATAGCTTTTTTAATTTATTTTATATTTGTTATCAGTGTGTGATAAAATAATATAACTTTAATTTTATACCAATAGGAAAAACATGATACACGGGAAATTATATATAGTTCCAATGCCGATAGGCAATGATAAAGACATTACACTAAGAGCAATTTCACTGTTGCAAGAGGTTGATTTTATCTTAGCCGAAGATACCCGTGATGCAAAAGTAATTTTGTCAAAATATCAAATAACTACTCCGATGCTTAGTTATCATCTTCATAATGAAAAAGAACGTCTGAGTCAAATAACAGAATATCTATATGAAGGTAAAGACTTGGCGTTAATTAGCGATGCAGGCACCCCCTTGATTTCTGACCCTGGTTATCTAATTGTTAAACACGCCATAGATTTAAATGTTCGAGTTGTGGCCTTACCAGGAGCGAATGCTGGCTTGACAGCTCTTGTAGCATCGGGACTAAATCCAGATCAATTTATATTTATTGGATTTATTCCTAAAAAAGGTAGTGAGCGTAATAAACAATTAGCAAATCTATGTGATTTACCATATACATTTATTTTGTATGAAGCACCTCATCGTATCCTAAAAACATTAGCCGAACTATGCGAAAATGATTTGGCAGATAGAAAAATTTCTGTTGCGAGAGAACTGACAAAAAAATATGAAACATATATTTATACAGATATCAAAGGAGCCAATCAATATTATCAAAAAGTAACTCCAAGAGGTGAGTTTGTATTAGTTGTTGAGGGAAAATTAGATTATTTAGATCGAACTGAAAATTCTACAAAGCAGTTTTTAGATAGATCTGCCATAGAGAATGATGTGAAAGAGTTATTAGAAGGTGGTATGAAAGTAAAATCAATTAGTAGTTATCTGTCTAAAAGAACAGAATTTAGTAAAAATGAAATCTATCAGTTGGCATTAGAACTTGATCAAAAGAGTCAATAATAAAAATTTATGTTTAGAAATTAATATTGTTGTTATATACTTGAATACAAGAAAATTATCAAATTATATAATTAAAGAAAAATTTCTTTTGTTATTAGATATGCAAATGGAGTTGTAATTAATTAAGACAAAAATTCCGAGGAGAATATTATGCGTAAAACGAAAATTATTTGTACTATTGGACCAGCCACATCGGACGAAAAAATATTGAGAGAAATGATTTTATCAGGTATGAATGTTGCACGTTTAAATTTCTCTCATGGCACACATGAAGACCATTTAGTCTTAGTAAATCTGATAAAAAAAGTAAGAAAAGAATTAGGTGTACCCGTAGGTATTCTTTTGGATACCAAAGGTCCAGAAATTCGTACAAAGTTATTTAAAGATAATCAAGCTGAATTAATTACAGGTGAAGAAGTTACAATATTACACGAAGATGTTTTAGGCGATTCCACGAAGTTTAGTGTTACATACAAAGATATTGCCAATGACCTAAAAGTAGGATCGACAATTTTGATAGATGATGGTTTAATTTCCCTTAAAGTTAGAGAAATTAAAGGTAAGGATTTAGTATGTACAGTAACTAATGGTGGTGTTATTTCTAATAATAAAAGTATTAATTTGCCTGGTGTAGCATTAAATTTACCTTCGTTAACAGCTCAAGACGAGGCTGATATTAAATTTGCTGTAGAAAATGAGATAGATTTTATTGCTGGATCTTTTATAAGAAAAGCTGCTGATGTTTTAGCAATTCGTCGTATCTTAAAATCGGAAAATTGTGAAACTATTGATATTATAGCAAAGATTGAAAATCAAGAAGGTGTTAATAATTTTGAAAATATTCTGCAAGTTTCAGATGGTGTGATGGTAGCACGTGGGGATTTAGGAGTCGAAATTCCTGAATATGAGGTGCCAACAATTCAAAAGCAATTAATAAGATCTGCATTTCAAAGTGGTAAAATTAGTATTACAGCAACAGAAATGCTAGACTCAATGATCCGTAATCCAAGGCCAACTAGGGCAGAAGTTAGTGATGTTGCTAATGCCGTTATTGATGGGACCTCAGCAATTATGCTCTCGGGCGAAACTGCAATGGGTAAGTACCCTGTAGAATCTTTAAGAACTATGGTGAAAATTGCAAGTCATACAGAAAATAAACAAGATTATTGGGCTGCTTTCAAACAAATGGACTTTGATGTTTCAAAAAACGTTGCTGATGCAGTAAGTCATGCTTGTTGCTCTGCAGCTTATGAATTAGATGCCAAAGCTATAGTTGCAATAAGTCATTCAGGTAGAACAGCTCGCTTGGTTTCGCGTTTCAGACCTAGCTGCCCAATCGTTACGCTAACAGTTTCAGAATCAGTTTGTTATCGTCTAGCCCTATCTTGGGGTGTAGATCCATATAAGATAGACATCTTGACAGAGACAGACCATTTATTTGAAAAAGCTGAACAATTGTGTGAACGTGAAGGTTATGCAGAAAATGGAGATACGTTAGTTATTTCGTGTGGTACACCCGTTGGTATTAGCGGTACTACAAATACTATGAAAATCACAACCGTCGGTGAATCCTTGACTAAAGGAATTCCAATTCACTCTGGCCATTCAGTTGAACGAATCTCTGGCGATGTGTTCAATTACACAGAATTTTCTGATGGAGAAAATCGTACAATTTCAATTGAGGAAGGTTTAAGTGAATTCCAAAAAGGTAATATTTTTGTTGCAAAAAGCTCTGATCAGAGCATGTTACCATACATTCGAAATTCTAAAGCTGTAATTGTTGAAGATCAAGATCCAGAAGGACATGCGGTAACTGTTTGTGAAGCTTTACAAATTCCATTAATTTATTCAGCAGAGAGTGCAACCCAACTCATTAAACATGGTCAAAACATTGTAGTAGATATGGTAACTGGAATTATCAGCTGATTTTTTCAATTAATTTTGATGAAATACTTTGTAGAAAGAAGGAAAAAGAAAAAATGAAAATATACATAGGATCAGATCACGGTGGAATAGAACTTAAACAGGATATTATAGATTTTTTAGAATCGAAAAATCTGCAAGTAGAAAATCTAGGCGTGGATACAACAGACAGTATGGATTATCCAGACAAAGCAATTGAAGTATGCGAAGCTGTCTTAAATTCAGAAGATCAAGATGCGTGTGGAATCTTAATCTGTGGTACTGGGATAGGAATGTCCATAGCAGCAAATAAAGTGAATGGTATTAGGGCAGCTTTGGTTGCTGATTGTTTTTCTGCTAGAATGGCAAAACAGCATAATAATGCAAATGTTATTGCTTTAGGTGCAAGAACTTTGGGCAATGAATTAGCCAAAGAAATCGTTGCAAATTACTTAAATGTTGAATTTGAAGCAGGACGTCATGCTAGACGTGTAGATAAATTAAACAAAATTATTAATAATCAATATAGTTGCTAAATAAAATAATATTGTAAAATTTGCTGTCAAACAAAACCAAAGTTGAACAACTTTGGTTTAAAATTCAGGAGAATTGATGACCCCAAAAAAATCAAAAGAAGATCTCACTTTACCTGTTATTCCTTTAAGAGGTGTTGTAGCTTACCCAAAATTAAATTTAGCTTTTGATGCAGGTAGGAAAGAAACATTGTTTGCAATAGATCGTGCCTTAAAGGGAGACCGTAAAGTTTTGTTAGTTGCTCAAAAAGATTTGCTGGTTGAAAAACCCAAAGCTAAAGATATGTACCGAGTTGGTACGGTTGCAGAAATCATTCAAGTTTTAGAAGTAAGAGATGATTTATTTAAAGTTCTAACAGAAGGTCTTTATCGTGCTGAAGTAAAGAGATTTCAAAGAAGAGAAGGAGCATATTACACAGCAAAAATAGAACCTAAGCCAACACAAGACTTTAAAGAAGAGCAAGATATAGATCTATTATTTTTAGAAGCATCACTGCAAAAAGTAATAAATTTATTCGAACAATACGCATTTGATACTGGNAGCATCCCACCAGATGTTGTAGCNTTTGCCAAGAAAATTTCTGATCCCAATCATCTTGTAGATTTTATTAGCGAAAATGTCAATTTCAAACTATCAACAAAACAATCTCTTTTGGAGGAAGATGACCTTCTAAAACGACTAGAAAAAGTTATTTTTTCTCTAAATGAAGAGTTGCAATTAAATCAATATAGTAAAGAAATTGATGCTAAAGTAAAAGAAGCTATTGACAAAAATCAGCGAGATTATTTCCTTAGGGAGCAGATGCGAACTATCGAGGATGAATTAGGAGACGGAACTAGCGATGTTCATGAGTTAGATGTTCTGCGTGAAAAACTTAGTAAAAGTTTAATGCCTGAAGAATACCGTGAAAAAGTTGACAAAGAAATTGAACGAGTTTCGAGAATGCCAGCCAATTTTCCAGAAGCAAATGTACAATTAAATTGGCTTGAGATGGTTATTAATTTGCCATTTGGTAGAGTAGATGAAGAAGCAATAGATCTTGAAAATGCTCGTACAGTTTTGGATCGAGATCATTATGGACTCAAAGATGTTAAACAGAGAATTATTGAGTATCTAGCCGTAAGAAAATTAAAATTTGAACAAGGTGAGACTTCTGTCAAAGGTCCTATTCTTTGTCTAGTTGGACCGCCAGGGGTTGGAAAAACGTCAATTGCTAGATCAATTGCAGAAGCTGTCGGTAGAAAATATATTAGGATGTCTTTAGGTGGAATCAGAGATGAGTCTGAAATAAGAGGTCATAGGCGTACTTATGTTGGCGCAATGGCTGGGCGTATCATGCAAGGAATAAGTCATGTTGATACAGATAATCCACTATTTCTGTTAGATGAAATTGATAAGTTGGGAAGCAATTTTAGAGGTGACCCTTCATCTGCTTTGCTTGAAGTTTTAGATCCAGAGCAAAACAATTCTTTCCGTGATCATTATGTTGAAATACCATATGATTTATCTAAGGTATTATTTATTACTACTGCAAACTCTGCTGACCTGATCCCCGATCCCCTTCTTGATCGAATGGAATTGATTTCTATTTCTGGCTATACAGAAATAGAAAAGATGGAAATAGCAAAAAGATTTCTTTTACCAAAACAAATTAAGGAAAATGGTCTGAAAAAAGAACAGGTTACTTTACCAGATGAAACGATTCGTAAAATCATTAATTATTATACGGCTGAGGCAGGGGTTAGACAATTAGAAAGAGAATTAGCAACTGTATGTCGTCGAATTGCTATTAAAATAATTGAAGACGATATTGATCATTATTCTTTAGAGGCAGAAAATTTAGAAAAATTTCTTGGGAAAAGAAAATATTTTTATGATGAAATAGAAAAAGAAGATTTAGTAGGTGTGGCGAATGGTTTAGCTTGGACAAGTGCGGGTGGAGACACTTTAGCTATTGAGGCCAATATATTACCAGGCAGTGGTAAACTGGAATTAACAGGTCACTTAGGAGATATAATGAAAGAAAGTGCTGTTGCTGCTCTCAGTTATTGTCGTTCAAGAGTTGATTTGCTAAAAATTGATAAAGATTTTATCAGTAATCATGACATTCATATCCACGTACCAGCAGGTGCTGTTCCCAAAGATGGTCCTTCGGCAGGAATTACGATTGTTACTGCACTGGCATCTGCAATTAGTGGCAAAAAGATTAGACATGATTTAGCTATGACTGGTGAAATTTCTTTAAGAGGGCGCGTATTGCCAATAGGAGGATTAAAAGAAAAAGCTGTTGCTGCACATCGTAAGCGGATCCAAGAGATATTAATACCCAAAGACAATACTCGCGATATTGATGATATCCCTGAATCAGTAAAAAAGGATCTAAAAATCACACCTGTTGAAACTGTGGACGAAGTGCTAGAGATTGCTTTGCTCAAGTAATAGTTTTATCTGACAATCGGGAGTCTAATATCATTATTTTTTGTAGGTTGATGAGATGTATTTAGAAGGAAAAATATACGCTGGCGATCAACTCTTAAGTTCAGCCAAAACCAAGGTTGTGAGAAAGAAGGATGTTGATTTCACAAAGTCTTTAGATGTTGCTTTAGTATCTCTTTGTCATACTCTCAATTTACCAAATCTATTTTGGTTCTCTAAGAATACCAGAGAATTTGCGAGATATAGACAGACCATTTTTTCAAATGAACAGTTTTCAGATCCAGTTAATTTTACTCAATTTCATATCAAGTTGTTGGAAGATTAATAGAAAAGGTAATATTATTAATGCGTTTAGATAAGTTTTTAAAAGTTTCAAGATTAATCAAAAGAAGAACTGTTGCTAATAAGCTTGCAGAAGCGGGTAGAGTTAGTGTGAATGGTAGAGTTGGTAAGCCTGGGACCAAGTTAAAGGTTGGTGACACTTTAGCTATTTCTTTTGGTGATCAAGAAACAAAGGTAATAGTCAAAAAATTAAGTAATGCTGTCAAAAAAGATGATGCCGCAAGTATGTATGAAATAATTTAAACCTCGGATTACAATTCGATTACAGCAAGGTTAATAATTGATGAAAAACGCCTAATGTTTCAGATTTTTAATTTGTTTTATTGTAATAATTATCCAAAAACGATAGTATAATATTATTACGAATTGGAGGAAACAAGATGGCGTCCAGGATAAGCTTTTCTTATTCTAAACAGGAACAAAGACATAGAAAATACAAAGAGAGATCTGCAATTCTACGTATTGTTGTCACTTTGTTAGTCATCATATCCTTTGCGGTAGTTGTGGTTGATATTTCTAATCAAAATAGGGAAATGCGTCGACTTGAACTTGAAAACCGAGATTTGGTTGAAGAACTAGCCCTAGTCGAACAAAGGCAATATGAAATTCATGAACTTGAAAAAAAGATTGATACTAATGAATTTATAGAGCAAATAGCTAGAGATGAGCTTGGGTTAGTAACCCCAGATGAATATATCTTTGTGGAAGATTAACGAAATATTTTAATTATTTTAATTAATAAACCTTGTTTGTAAATTTTACGAAACATATTTTAAATACAAACAAGGTTTTTATTTTCTAAGTTTTGATCAAGCTTTTATTAAGTTAAATAGCATCCTGCAAGGCTTCAAGATCTTTAATTTTTTCTTTGTTGAAATTAAAAAACTTTTCTGAAGAAGCTTTTGGACAATGCAAAGCACAGTTAACAGTATGTAATTTTAATCGTTCAAATGTTTCTTCACTTATATAATATTCTAGACGGCATGCATCACTATATGCGGTTTCTTCAGAAACACCTAAAGCCATAAAATATTCAGCTAAAAACATATGACGCTCATAAATTCTTTTTGCGACACTTGTTCCTTTTTCAGTTAAAACTAGATTACCGCTATCACTAAATGTTAGGTAACCATCATCGGCTAACAAGTGGACTGCTCGACTTACAGATGGTTTTGAAAATCCCATTTCGTTTGCTAAATCGACTGAACGAACATTACCAATTTGTTTTTGTAAAATATAAATATTTTCTAAATAATTTTGACCTGATTCCAATAATGCCATTATTTTTCCCCTATCATCAAATTTTTAATTTGTTAATGCTGCAATTTATTATTGAATTTTAGATTTATTGAATCAATTATTCTTATTATAATAAATATTAACATAGTTGATAAAATTTCGATAGCTAAAATCCTTTTTCAGAATTACAAAAGCTTTTAGCAAAAAATCTTTTGGTACTATGTTTTATTATTTTTATTGTAATAATCGAATGGTTTAATAAAAATCATGAAATATCACATTCATTGTTGTATAATAACGGCTAGTTCTTTAAATTAATGTAAATAAATACGAACAAGATAAATTGAAAGTAGAGTCCACAATGCAAATAAAGGCACCAAGAGGCACGAAAGATATTTTACCGGATCAAATCTCCGTATGGCAATATGTTGAATCTGTTTTCCAGCAGATTTGCCACAATTTTAATTATAAAGAGATTAGAATTCCTACCTTTGAGCAAACAGAGCTTTTCCAACGAGGTGTTGGCGACACAACCGATATAGTGCAAAAGGAGATGTATACATTTCCTGATAAAGCAGGTAGAAGCATGACCCTTAGACCAGAAGGAACTGCTGGTGTAATTAGGGCGTATTTGGAAAATGGACTATCGTCAGCAGGTTCTCCTTTAAAACTGTATTATATTTTAAATAATTTTCGTTATGAAAAAATGGGCAAAGGAAGATACCGTGAATTTTATCAGATGGGTTGTGAAATTATAGATTCTTCTGAAGCAACTGCAGATGTTGAATTAATTAGTTTACTTTATTCTTTTTTTGAAAAGTTAGGCTTGAAAAAAATTAACTTGAAAATCAATAGTATTGGTTGTCCA
>JGI24708J26588_10000071_pt1 | contig 70282 bp, 53 predicted proteins | sample BioPla1DNA2_FD_26588 | JGI IMG/M metagenome (IMG submission 26588) | reverse complement strand
TCAAAGCGCAAACCCCGCCGCAAAGAACGGCTTGTTCACCGAACAGATCGGTTTCGGTTTCGGTGCGGAAAGTAGTTTCAAGCACCCCTGCACGTGCGCCGCCGATGCCGAGCGCGTAAGCCAATCCGAGATCCAAGGCATCACCGGTTGCATCCTGCTCAACTGCGATCAGACAAGGGACACCTCTGCCCGCCAGATATTCCGAGCGAACAGTGTGACCGGGACCTTTCGGTGCGATCATAATAACGTTGACATTCTTAGGAGGCTTGATACAACCAAAATGAATATTGAAGCCGTGAGCAAAAGCAAGTGTTTTTCCTTCAGTAAGATTTGGTTCGATAGATTCTTTGTAAAGATTAGCCTGCTTTTCGTCGTTGATAAGGATCATTATGATGTCGGCTGCATTTGCCGCTTCTGCTGAGGTCATAACTTTAAGGCCTTGCGCTTCAGCCTTGGCCCAACTCTTGGAACCTTCATAAAGACCAACAATAACATTCACACCGCTGTCTTTTAAATTAAGAGCGTGTGCGTGTCCCTGAGAACCATAACCGATAATAGCGACTGTTTTGTCACTAAGTTTCTGTAAATTACAATCCTGCTGATAAAATATTCTTGCCATTTTATTGTCCCTTCCAATTTATTTATAAATTTATAATTTGACGAATGGTTGTACTGCTTCTTTCAAGTGATACACTGCCTGTTCGGCAGATTTCAAGTATAGTAAATTCTCTCATCAAATTGATAAAGTCATCAATCCTTTTTGTTGTCTCTGTGAGACGGAACATCATATAGTCCTTGGAGTAATCAACTATGATTGCACCGAATGCATCGGCAGCTCCACGGATATCTTCTCGGGATTTTGTCTCATTTTTCATTTTGATGAGCAACAGTTCAAAACTTACCGAGTTGTCATCGCTGAACTCCTTGATAGAGCACACATCCGGCAGTTTGTAAAGATGATTGATAAGCTGTTGTTTTCCGGCATCATCACCATCGAAAACTACAGTAATGCGTGAAAGCTCGCTTGTTTCCGTCTCACTTACGGTTAGCGAACTGATATTAAACCGACGGCGGCGGAACATACTGGTTACTCTGTTCAGGACACCAAATTGGTTATTGACCAAAACGGCAACGGTATATCTGTTCATTGTTCTACCTCCAAGTTTGTAATAATATCGTCCATACTGCCACCCGGAGGCAACATGGGCAGAACAAATTCGTCCTTGTCGATTTTNCAATCGATGATATATGGCCCTTCTGCTCTGAAAGCACGGCTGAGAGCCTCATCCAATNCCTCAGGTGTAGTTACCGCTTCACCGTTTGCACCAAAGGACTTGGCAAAAGCGGTAAAATCTGTTTTCCGCTCTAACACGGAATTGGAATAATGCTTGTTATAGAACAAGGTCTGCCATTGGCGCACCATTCCGAGAACGCCATTATTCATTATAAGGATAACAATGGGAATATTGTATCTCACCGCAGTCGCAAGCTCATTCAAATTCATTCCGAAGCTGCCGTCGCCGGTTACAAGGACGCTTCGTTCCTTTGTTCCGAACGCCGCGCCGATTGCAGCGCCAAAGCCAAATCCCATGGTACCAAGTCCGCCGCTTGAAATGAAACGACGAGGAGTTTTGAAGTTCAAGTTTTGTGCTGCCCACATCTGATGTTGGCCAACATCGGTACAAACGGCTGTGTTTTCACCCAAATATTTATTTAAGATCAAAATTACTTTGCGCGGGGTGAGTCCTTCTCGCTTATCAAGACAGCTCTCTTCTTCCTGTCGAAATGCTTCAACTTTNACCCTCCACTCCGGCTTTTTATTTTCCTTCAGCATTGGTAACAGTTTTTCAAGAGTTANTTTTACATCGCCGCGTAGCCCGCACACAGCATCNACGGTTTTAAAAAGCTCTGAACCATCAACNTCAATATGAATGATCTTGGCACCTGTGGCAAACTTCTGTCGGTTGCCGGTAACACGGTCATTAAAGCGAACACCCAGTGAAAGAATCAAGTCGGCATTGTGCATTGCCATAGAGGATGTATAATGACCGTGCATTCCCTGCATACCAAGAAATCTCGGATAGTCTGTAGGAATTGCCGAAAGTCCCATCAAGGAACAACCGATAGGTGCATCTATTTTCTCAGCAAGGGCGAGCATTTCTGCCTGTGCGTTTGCCGTAATCAAGCCTCCGCCGAAATAAATATATGGTTGCTTTGCGGCATTGATAATCTTTGCAGCTTCATTGATGCGGTCATTTTTGGCAGCAAAAGGCTCTTCCTTCTCTACGGCAGGTTGGAATTCGTATTCACATTTGGCTATCTGCACATCTTTGGGAACATCAATAAGCACCGGTCCCGGCCTGCCTGATTTTGCCAGTCGGAAGGCTTCCCGGAGGATATCTGCCAAATCTTCAACATCGTTGACAAAGTAATTATGTTTCGTGATTGGCAAGGTAATGCCCGTAATATCAATTTCCTGGAAACTATCCGTACCGATATGTGTCGTAGGAACGTTTCCGCAAATAGCGATCAGTGGGATAGAGTCAAGATAAGCGGTAGCGATACCGGTTACAAGATTGGTTGCACCGGGGCCGGAGGTGGAGAAAACTACACCAACCCTGCCCGTTGCCCTGGCATAGCCGTCTGCGGCATGTGCCGCACCTTGCTCGTGCGCCGTCAGGATATGATTGATTTCATTACTATGGGCATAAAGACTGTCATAGATATTCAGAGCTTGTCCTCCCGGATAACCGAAGACGGTATCACAGCCTTGTTCAATTAAGATTTTTACAATTATATCTGCGCCTGAAAGAAGCATATACCTCAATCCTTTCTTAAATTATGCACTATAAGTTTACCGCACTCTCTGCATCCTACGAGTTTTGTTCCGTCGCTCATTATATCGGCAGTGCGAAATCCCGCGTCGAGGTATGCTGAAACNGCATTTTCAATGGCGTTCGCTTCTTCTGCCATCTCAAAACTNAAACGGAGCATCATAGCCGCAGAGAGAATTGTTCCGAGAGGATTGGCTTTATCTTGTCCCGCGATACGAGGAGCAGAGCCATGAATAGGTTCATACAATCCGCAAGCAGTGGCTCCGAGGCTTGAGGAGGGGATCATACCGATAGAGCCTGTAATCATAGATGCTTCATCGGAGAGGATATCACCAAACATATTCTCGGTAACAATAACGTCAAACTGTGCCGGGTTTTTTATAATCTGCATAGCACAGTTGTCAACNAGCATATCGGAAAGTTCAACATCGGGNTATTCATCTGCCAGTCTGTGCATCACTTTTTTCCAAAGGCGGCTGGAGTCGAGAACATTGCTCTTTTCAACCGAGCAGAGCTTTTTGTTCCTCTTTTGTGCAGCTTCAAACCCGATTCTGCCAATACGCTCAATTTCATATTCGCTGTATCTTAGTACATCGATGGCGGTGTCACCTTCAGTTTTATGTTCACCAAAGTAAATGCCACCGATCAATTCACGAACGATAATAAAGTCAATTCCTTGTTCAACAATTGATTTCTTCAAAGGGGAAGCTTCGGCCAGCTGCTTCCAGATCTTTATAGGGCGGATGTTGGAATAAACACCCAGTCCTGCACGAAGCCTGAGCAATCCCTTTTCGGGGCGCATATTGGCCGGAACATCATTCCACTCGTTGCCTCCGACAGCTCCAAGCAAAACACTGTCGGATTCAAGACATTTTTTCAGCTCGCTTGCGGGCAGAGGGTCGCCGTATTTATCAATAGCGCATCCGCCCATATCTACATAAGTGTAATTAAATCTGTGTCCGAAGAGCTCAGCGACTTTATTGAGTACCTTGAGTGCCTCGTCTACGATTTCGGGACCGATTCCGTCTCCATGGATAACAGCAATATTCTTAACCATTGTTTTCACTTTCTCTCAAAGACTTTAAGAGTCCGCCGCTTTTGATGATATTTTGAATAAAAGGCGGGAAGGGCTGTGCCTTATAAGTCTTGCCTGTGGTCAGATTTGTGATAACGCCTGTGTTGAAGTTGACCTCGACTTCATCGTCTGCGTCAATTTCTTCTGCCGCTTCTGCACACTCCAAAATCGGAAATCCGATATTGATAGAATTACGGTAGAAAATCCGTGCGAAACTCTTAGCAATGACACAGCCTATACCGCAGGTTTTGATAACGAGCGGAGCGTGTTCGCGAGAGGAACCGCAGCCGAAATTCCATCCTCCGACTATAACATCACCCGTTTGTACCTTCTTTACAAACTCGGGATCTATATCTTCCATACAGTGCAGGGCAAGCTCCTTGGCATCCGGGGTGTTCAGAAAACGGGCAGGAATGATAACATCGGTATCCACATTATCGGGATATTTGAAAACTTTTCCTCGTGTATTCACTTCTTCACACCCCCTTGTATTCGGTAATATAACCTGCCAGCGCACTTGCGGCGGCAGTGTGGGGAGAAGCGAGGTAGACCTCACTGGCTACATGTCCCATACGACCGACAAAGTTGCGATTGGTAGTAGCAAGGCATCTTTCGCCTGCGGCAAGAATGCCCATATATCCACCGAGGCAGGGACCGCAAGTCGGCGTGGAAACAACGGCGCCCGCATCGATAAAGGCGGTATACCATCCGCGTTCTACGCACTCACGGAGAATCTGCATCGTGCCCGGAATAATAATGCAACGAATACCGGCTGCAACCTCTTTGCCCCTGAGAATATTATAAGCTGCCTCCATATCTTCTATTCTGCCGTTGGTACAAGATCCGATTACGACCTGGTCAATCTCGATATCGTGCAGTTCACTTGCAGGACATGTGTTTTCGGGAAGGTGAGGGCAGGCAACGGTAGGAACGATTATTGCCAGATCGATATCGATAATTCTTTCGTATTCCGCATCGGTATCTGCCTCAAAAACTACAGGCGTTCTTTCGCTTCTGCCGTTCAGATAACCCATCGTTACATCATCTACGGGGAAGATACCGTTTTTTGCTCCGGCTTCAATCGCCATATTGCAGATACAAAGGCGGTCATCCATAGAAAGACCGTGCACTCCGTCACCTGTAAATTCCATACTTTTATAAAGAGCGCCGTCGACGCCGATAGAGCCGATAATGGTGAGGATCACATCCTTACCGCTGCAGTTAGGCGGTAACTTACCCGTTAAATTGAATTTGATGGCAGACGGCACTTTGAACCAAGCCTTTCCCGTAGCCATGCCCGCCGCCATATCGGTAGAACCGACGCCGGTAGAGAAAGCACCGAGTGCTCCGTATGTGCAGGTGTGGCTATCGGCACCGATAATGCAGTCACCTGCGGTTACTATGCCCTGCTCGGGTAGAAGGACGTGCTCAATTCCCATTTTCCCTACATCATAAAAATGACTTATACAATGTGAGCCGGCAAATTCACGACAAATCTTGGATTGCTCAGCTGCTTTAATATCCTTGTTCGGTACAAAGTGGTCGAGCACGATTGCTACTCTGTCTTGGTCAAAAACCTTATCAAATCCCGCTTTTTTGAACTCATTGACCGCAACGGGTGTGGTGATATCGTTGCCGAGAACAATGTCAAGCTTGGCAGCGATAAGTTGACCGTCGGCTACCTTGTCGAGTCCTGCGTGGGCGGCAAGTATTTTTTGCGTCATTGTCATCCCCACATTAATTACCTCCCTTGGTCATATTGTGGAAGGCGCTGAACAAGGCCTTTGTATTTGCAATAATGACATCCGTATCGGTTCCGGCACCCCAGAACATCGAGCCGTCATCACGTTCGAGACCGATATAAGATGCAGCAACGCTGCGGGAGCCTTCACCCTGCATACTGTGCTGCGTGTAAACTTCAATGCTGTACTGCTCGCCGGTAAGCTCACAAAGGGCGTTGTTGATGGCACTTAAGGTACCGTTGCCTTCAGCTTCAAGCTCGGTTTCTTCACCGTTTTGCTTAAATGTAATATCAACCTTAACAACATCGTTTTCGCGCAAAAAGTCAAAATCAGTAACGGTAATCCCGCTGTCAAGGTTTAGGTAATATCTGGTAAAGATATCCAATACATCGTCCGGCTTGAGTTCTTTTTGCTCGTGGTCGGAAATGTCCTTGCACATATAGCTGAAATGCTCACGCATTTCTGAGGGAAGATTGTAGCCGAAGGCCTGCTCCAGGATATAGCCGATTCCTCCCTTGCCCGATTGAGAATTGACACGAATGATATCCGCATCATAGGTTCTGCCTATATCTTTCGGATCGATCGGAATATAGGGAACGCTCCATTCGTGCAGCTTGTTCTTTGCTCTGTATCTCATGCCCTTTGCAATGGCATCCTGATGAGAACCCGAGAATGCAGCATATACAAGTGATCCCGAATAAGGTGATCTGTCGTAAACAGGCATACGAGTACAGCGCTCATATTTTTCAACGAGATCGTTCATATTTGAAAAATCGAGTCCCGGATCGATGCCGTGNGCATACATATTCATCGCCAAGGTGACGATATCTACATTNCCGGTACGTTCACCGTTGCCGAACAATGTGCCTTCCACACGATCCGAGCCTGCCAGAATCGCGAGCTCGGCATCGGCAACACCGGTACCTCTGTCGTTATGGGGATGCACTGAAAGGGTGACAAATTCGCNGTATTTGAGGTTTTCACTCATAAACTCCACTTGGCTGGCGTAAACGTGAGGTGAGCTCATTTCCACAGTTGCGGGCAGATTGATAATAACATTGTTGTCGGCACTCGGCTCTAACACATCGAGAACGGCATTGCAGACTTCAAGCGCATATTCGGGCTCGGTTCCCGTAAAGGACTCGGGAGAATATTGAAAACGAAAATTGCTATCGTATTCGCTGGCTAATTTCTTGACAAGCTTGGCACCGTCAACGGCGATCTTCTTGATTTCCTCTTTGTCCTTTTTGAATACCTGCTCACGCTGTGCCACGCTTAAGGAATTATAAAAGTGAATAATAGCGCCGGGTGCGCCTGCACAGGCATCAAAGGTTTTACGTATGATATGTTCACGGCACTGAGTAAGTACCTGAACCGTTACATCTTCAGGAATCATTTCGTTTTCAATCAAGGTGCGCAGGAATTCGTACTCGGTTTTACTTGCCGCAGGGAAACCAACCTCGATTTCCTTAAAACCGACTTCAAGCAGCATATTGTAATACTCGAGTTTTTCCTCGAGACTCATTGGAATAACAAGGCTTTGATTGCCGTCACGCAGATCCACACTGCACCAAATGGGGGCTTTTTCCACATGATCCTTTTCCACCCATTTGTTATATTTTTTGTCTACCGGGAAGTATCCCACACGGTATTTACTTGAATCCATCATAGTCTTTTACTCCTTTTCTACAATNACTGCCTCTTCGGTTTGTCACCGGAGCCTAGTTTGTTTGAACTTGGCTGCTCTTAGCTNCTCATAGTTATGAATCATTTTAAATAATTACTACACTCTACACTATTTTAAATCCTTCGTTTCGTAAAGATTGTGTTATCATGCTAACATGTTCGAAATCTCTTGTTTCCATTGCGATACGAAGGAAACAACCATCTACACTTTCGGTGTCGCCTTTCTCATAATGAACCCCGGTTACATTAGCGCCGCAATCGGCAATGATACGGGCAATAATTTGTAGTTGCCCCGGTTTATCGATAAGCTCAATAAGAAGACTTGAAGAACGGCCTGATTTCAAAAGGCCACGGTCTATAACACGGGAAAGGCTTGTGACATCAATGTTACCGCCAGATACAACAGCGACCACGCGCTTGCCCTTCAAGTTAAATTTGTTAAACATGACCGCTGCTACTGCTGCAGCGCCCGCACCTTCCGCAATCATTTTCTGATTTTCAATCAAGGTAAGGATCGCAGAGGAAACTTCGTCGTCGGTGACAAGAGCGATCTCATCCACATACTCTTTGACGAGCGCAAAGGTGTTTTCTCCCGGTTTTTTTACTGCGATACCGTCTGCAATTGTGGAAACAGTTGCTAGGGCTTCGATCTCGCCATTTTTTACGGAATTATACATACTGGGTGCGCCTAGAACCTCTACACCGTAAATTTTAACGGAGGGTCTGATTTGCTTTGCAGTATAGGCGATACCGGAGATAAGACCGCCTCCACCAATAGGGACTAAGATGGCATCTATATTGTCAAGATCGTTCAGGATTTCCAGAGCAATTGTACCTTGACCGGCGATGACATTTTCATCATCAAAGGGATGTAAGAAGGTGTAGCCCTCGCTTTCTTTCAATTCCAAGGATTTTTGATGAGCGTCATCGTAGCAACCTTCCACCAAACAGATGTCGGCTCCAAAACCTTTGGTGGCTTCCACTTTGGAAATCGGAGCACTGTCCGGCAAACAAATCAGGGATTTGATGCCATTCTTGGTTGCGGCAAGTGCTACACCTTGTGCATGATTGCCTGCCGAACAAGCAATAACGCCCTTCTTTTTTTCTTCCTCGGTCAGCATGGCTATTTTGTATGCCGCGCCTCTGACCTTAAACGAACCCGTGATCTGCAGATTTTCGGGCTTTAAGTATAATTCGCAATCGTGAGCAATACCGTGAGCTCTGACCAGTTTGGTTTCGCGAATGATGTTTTTGAGCACCGTCTGTGCGTTGAATACTTTATCGAGAGATAGCATAATAATAACTTTTGCCTTTCCTTTGCCTTTCCATTAATTGTTTTCTGTAGTGGCTTTGAGACAAATAACAACACCCGCCTCAAAGCTGCTTAAATTTCTTCGAGACGGGTGTTAAAAAATTCAACACTCGCGGTACCACTCAAATTGCGGATCTAAATACTCCGCCACCTCTTCGAAGTCAAACAACTTCTATGCACTGACGTAGCATGCACGGGAAGCGCCTACTAGGTGTTAAGCCTTTCGGACCTCCGGCTCGGAAGTGATGAGAAATTCTATTTTATTTTATCGGGATCGCACCATCTCCGACTCTCTGGGAAAATAACTTAATAGATTCTGTCTTCGTCATAGCCTTTATTATTCAATTCTCAAACTTTTATCTTATTAAGACATTTGTGTCAAGAAGTTTCTAAAAAATTTACAAAATATTCACAATATTAGTGTAGAGGCAATGCAAAAAGTCTGAGTAGAAACGAATAAGAAATCAAAATCAAAACCGCCGAAATGTCGTTGTTCCGGCGGCTTCATCTGTGGTGGGTGGTAGTGGAGTCGAACCACCGACCCCCTGCATGTCACGCAGGTACTCTAACCAGCTGAGCTAACCACCCGTAAGCCAAGTTAGGATACATTAATCGGGAGGCTTCTGTCAAGCGCACTTTCCCAGTTCCGTAGCCCAGTTCTGCTGTTCTGAGCCAGGACTCGGTCCTTTTATTCTTGGTCATGCTCATTCAGATTGTTGGATTATGGTGGGCAGAGGTTTGTAAATAGTTTGGTTTAATGTATTTTGTCACGAAGGACGTGGCCGAAGATGCCGTTTTTGAACAGATCATAGAAAAAATGAGAGATTCGTTCGGCATCTACCAGACCATCAGTTTTACGCGTTATATAGTTCAGGGTGTGCAGAAAGCCTCCAACAAAAAATTCCAATGTATAGTCTAATTCCAGTTCGCTCAGACCCAGGCGCGGTTCAACTAGTTCACTTACTGCTTGTTTGATAGCGGAGACAAGGCGATGCATAAAATGCGGACTGCCATTAGGTCCTAACAATATTTCGAATTTGCTTTGATTTTGTTTATGAAAATACAGTAACTGCTGCAATAATTGTTTGGAAGAGCTGTCTTTTCGGGCGCCGATGATGAGAATATCTTTGAGAACTTCTTTGCTTGGTATCAATTCATCTTCGATCGCTTCAAGCACAGCGAGAGCATCCCGAAAATAATAATAGAAGGTGGAACGATTGATATCGAGATCTTTAACGATTTCAGTGACGGAAACCATCTGCCCCGGATTTTCTTGGTATTTCTGCCAAAATGTGTCAATAATTTGCCTGCGGGTATGAGCTGTTTTTTCTGCTTGTTTTCTCATTTTTATTCTCCGTCCCAGTCTGATCTCTGCGGTCGATGTGATCAGCACAAGTATGTGCAAAAAGTGTACGCTGTTTTCTACAAAGATGCAAAAGCAAAAATCAGGAAAGAATTTTTGCCAAATCCCGACAGATAGCTGATTTTGTTGGTGTGACTTATCTTTGTAATCATTTAATATTTAAACTAGGGATATAGCGGGGGACGAATATACCCTTTATGTAGAAGTGTATTCAGCAACCACTTATATTTCCAAATAATTTTCAGAGGTAACAAATGAAAGCTCAAGATCCTAAACACAATAGTCCCAGAAAGAAACTGGCGACATATTATGGCCTAGCCATACTCATCATTATTTTCTTAAATTATGTTGTTTTTCCGCTTCTATTTTATCCCAGGCCTAGACAGGTGGCTTATAGCCAATTTATGCGGGATGTAGATAGCGGTATTGTCACGCAAGTTGAAATTTCCAACACGGAGATTCAATATGCTACGCGAGAGGGCGAACAGGTCAACTATTTCAAAACCGGCATTATGAATGATCCTGATCTGATCACCAATTTAGAAGCAAAAAGTGTCGAGTTCGGTGCCGTTATTCCGGAGCGTCCCAATACCTTTTTATCGCTGCTGCTTACTTGGGGCTTACCCATTTTATTCTTCGTAATGATGGGTCGTTTCGTGTCACGTTCTCTGCAGGGAAGAATGACCGCCAGCGGTATGAGTTTCAGCGGGCATAATGCAGCACGCATTTATGTTCCGGACGAAGATAAAAAAGATTTTTCAGATGTTGCAGGTCAAGCCGAAGCCAAAGAATCCTTAAAAGAGATTATTGATTTCCTGGGTGATCCGCAAAAATATAAAGCCATTGGCGCCAAATGTCCCAAAGGCGTTTTGCTTGTAGGACCGCCTGGTACAGGAAAAACCTTAATCGCCAAAGCCGTTGCCGGCGAAGCGGATGTTCCGTTCTTTTCGATTTCCGGTTCGGAATTTGTCGAGATGTTTGTTGGACGCGGGGCAGCGAAAGTGCGTGAGCTGTTTGAACAAGCTTCTAAGAAAGCTCCCTGCATTGTCTTTATCGATGAGATTGATACCATCGGTAAGAAACGCGATGGTCAGATAGCGACCAATGATGAACGCGAACAAACACTGAATCAGCTTTTGACGGAGATGGATGGCTTTGATAGTAATAAGGGCGTGATTATTCTAGCAGCGACTAACCGGCCGGAGATACTTGATCCTGCTTTGCTGCGTCCCGGTCGCTTTGATCGCCTGGTGCGCGTTGAATTGCCGGATCTGCAAGATCGTATTGCACTAATGAAAGTGCATATGCGCAAGGTAAAACATGCGGAAGATATAGACTATTCTCTGATAGCTCGTATGACAGCCGGTGCTTCTGGTGCCGATATGGCAAATATTGTGAATGAGGCGGCGTTGCGTGCTGTGCGCATGGGTCGCGAGTTTGTGACGACGACTGATCTCGAGGAGTCAATCGAAACGGTTATTGCCGGTCAACAAAAGAAAAATGCCATTTTGTCGGATCAAGAAAAAGAGATCGTTGCCTATCATGAGATTGGGCATGCGCTCGTGGCGGCAAATCAGACCGGTGCTGCTCCTGTACAGAAAATTACTATCATTCCCAGAACATCTGGTGCCTTAGGCTATACCATGCAGGTCGAGGAAGAGGAAAAGTCATTGATGAGTAAACGTGATGCGCTCAATCGTCTGGAAGTTCTCTGTGGCGGGCGAGCGGCGGAAGAAATCGTCTTTAACGAGATCACAACGGGTGCCGCCAATGATATAGAAAAGGTGACTCAACTGGCCCGCCAAATGGTTACACAGTACGGCATGTCTGAGCGCTTCGGTATGATGGCGCTTGAAACATCAGGGTCGCAGTATCTGGGTGGTGAGGGCAGACTCTCCTGTTCCTCGGAGACGGCCAAGGAGATTGACGAAGAAGTTCTGGCCTTGATTCAAAAGAGTCAGGACAATGCTCGGGATATTCTGATGGCCAATCGGGATAAACTTGATCAACTAACTGCCCATCTGATCGAAAAGGAAACGATCACCGGCGCAGAATTTATGGAAATTTTGGCGGTGGAAGAATAGTTTCACACTGATTGCGACTGTTCTGTTCGCGCTCGCTACGCCATGTGGTGTTAAATACAGTGCAAGCTTGGTTAACAGTACCTGCCAGGGATTGGCGGGTACTGTCACTGTAATCAGTGGCCTCTTTTCGCCGGCAAAAGATTTGATACATGTCGGCGCTTTGACAGTTATGATAACCCTATCTATAATCATCTAATGTGGAGACGCGGTGTGAGGCTTAATGTGATGGTGAGGCATGGCTGAAGCTTTGCATTTTAATCGAGCACTGGGGATAGATATCGGTTCGACGACTGTAAAAGTATCCCTTACTTGTGGCGAGCGGATTGTTTTTGAGCGCTACGAGCGCCATCTTTCCCATGTCCAAGATAAGACGATTGAGCTGTTGCAACAGGCGGAAGATCTGTTGGCGGAGGCTCCTTTTACGGTGGCTCTGTCCGGGTCAGCCGGTTTGGGACTGTCCGAAATATCCGGTCTGCCCTTTGTGCAAGAGGTTTATGCAACGGGAGAGATCGTAAAGCAGCTGGAGCCGGACATCGGTGCAGTGGTTGAGCTCGGCGGCGAAGATGCCAAGGTGATCTTTTTTGCCGGTGGTATCGATGCCCGTATGAACGGAAGTTGTGCCGGCGGCACGGGAGCTTTCATTGACCAGATGGCTGCTCTGCTTGACATGACTATTCCGGAACTGGATGAAGCCTCTTTTCGAGCGGAACGGATCTATCCGATCGCTTCCAGATGCGGCGTGTTCGCCAAGACGGATGTGCAAGCGCTGTTCAATCAGGGTGCCAGTAAAGAGGATGTGGCGGCTTCGATCTATCAGGCGGTAGTCAATCAGACTATCGTCGGTCTGGCCCAGGGCAGGCAACTGCAGGGTAAATTGCTTTTTCTGGGCGGACCGCTGTACTACTGTGCCGGTCTGCGTCAGCGTTTCCGTGAGACGCTGCAACGGGATGAAACAGACTGCATTTGTCCGGACTATGCTTTATTTGCAGTAGCGCGAGGCGCTGCATACCTGAGCCGGAATTTAGAACCGTATACTTATGATAGATTGATTGAGAGTATCAGGCGCACGGATGAGAAATCTCATTATGAGCGCGGTTTTGTGGAGCCCCTGTTCAAAGACGCGCAAGAATACGAAAGTTTCAGTGAGCGTCATGAACTGGATAATGTCGTTGAGCGCAGTATCGAAGATTATAGCGGTCGGGCTTGGTTGGGAATTGACAGCGGCAGTACGACGACGAAACTGGTTCTGATCTCGGAAGATCAGGAACTGCTATACAGTTATTATTGTGTCAACCGCGGTTCGCCGGTCGAGATCGTGCTGGAGCAGTTACGGGAAATTCGTCGTCTCTGCAGTGACAGAATTGAGATCTGTGGAGCCGCCAGCACAGGTTATGGCGAAGCTTTAATGCAGCATGCCTTTCATACGGATGCCGGCGTGGTGGAGACGATTGCCCATTATACGGCGGCGCAATTTTTTCAACCCGAAGTCGATTTTATCCTGGATATCGGTGGCCAAGACATCAAATGCTTCTATATCAAGAACGGCGCCATTGATTCGATTATGCTCAATGAAGCCTGTTCTTCGGGCTGCGGTTCTTTCTTGGAGACTTATGCTCATGCCATGGGCTATGAAGTCGATGAATTTGCCAGGCTGGGCATTAAGGCAAAGGCTCCGGTCGATCTAGGTTCGCGTTGTACCGTATTTATGAATTCCTCAATCAAGCAGGCACAAAGAGAAGGAGCCTCTCTAGCGGATATTGCGGCCGGGCTTTCGATCAGTGTGGTCAAGAATGCTCTGTACAAGGTGATTCGTACCGGCTCGCCGGATGAGCTGGGGGAGCATATTGTAGTGCAGGGCGGCACTTTGCTGAATGATGCGGTACTGCGGGCTCTTGAACTTGAGTTGGGTCGTAATGTAATTCGTCCTGAGATCGCCGGGCTGATGGGTGCTTTCGGTGCTGCCCTTTTTGCCGGGCAGTTTGAGTCGAGCAATTTGCTGTCAGAAGCTGAGCTAGCAGAATTCAAGCATGAGTCTTCGGTGCGTATTTGCCGCGGCTGTACCAATCACTGCACATTGACAATNAATCGCTTCGCTGATGGCGGGCGCTATATTTCCGGCAATCAGTGTCAGAAGCCGCTGGGACTTGATGATTATGAGGAATTGCCNAATCTATATCACTGGAANCGAGAGAGACTCCTGGCTTTGGCTGCCGGACCGGGTGCCGGGACGGATGTAAAGCGNCTTCGTCAAAAAAGAAGCGATGAGCGGGAAGATAAGCCGGTTGTTNCAACGGGACAAATGCGCGAGAGTCCGCGCGGTCGGATCGGTNTGCCCACTACGCTGTCCACCTATGAGTTGGCGCCGCTCTGGCAGACGCTATTTACAGAGCTGGGCTACGAGGTGGTCTTCTCGCCGCTATCAACCAGAAGCATATATGAGCAAGGGCAGCTATCGATTCCGTCGGATACGATTTGTTATCCTGCGAAAATAATGCATGGTCACATTGAACTATTGCTGGAGCAGGGAGTGGAGCTGCTGTTTTATCCCAGCCTGACCTACAATGTTGACGAGGGCGGCAGCAGCAACCATTTTAACTGTCCGGTTGTCGCCTATTACGGTGAGGTCTTGCAGGGCAATATGGATGCTCTGAAGTCTGTGAAATTTTTCTATCCCTATCTGAATGTCAATAGTATCAGGCAGCTGACCAACACGCTGTATCGAGCGTTGCTGGAGATCGATCCGACAATAACCAGACGCGAAGTGAGGCGGGCGGTTGAAGCCGGTTATGCTGCTCTAGCAGCCGAACGGGCTGCAGTGCGTCAGGCCGGTGAAGAGGCCGTGAGATATGCACGCCGGCATCATAAGCGGATTATGATTTTGGCCGGTCGGCCTTATCATGTTGATCCCGAGATTTGTCATGGTATTGATAAGTTGGCTTCCGCGCTGGGTTTTGTGGTGGTGACCGAAGATTCTGTGGCACATCTGGCTGAATTGCCGCAGCTACGGGTTCTCAATCAATGGACTTATCATTCGCGTCTCTACCAGGCGGCGCAGTTTGCTTGTGAAAACGCTGATGTCGAGTTGGTGCAGCTGGTATCTTTCGGTTGCGGTATTGATGCGATTACGAGTGATGAGGTAAAGCGGATTTTGGAGAGCCAAGGCAAGCTCTATACTCAGATTAAGATCGATGATATCAATAATCTGGGCGCCGTCCGGATTAGATTGCGCAGTCTGCTGGGCGCACTTGAGGCCAAAGATGCGGCTGCGTGCAGACGGCAAGCAGAGGGAAAAAGCAGTTGCGGGCCGGGAGGGAAACAAAAAGATGCGGGCTCAAGTCAGAAGCGGCAGACGGGAGAGTCCAAGCGGAAAATGCCGACCGCTTCCATCTTTTGATAGTTGGCAGCAGGGAGAGTAAGCAGTGACTTCTGATTATTATGTGCAGTTTACACCGGAGATGAAAAAGGAGTACACGATCCTGGTTCCTTCGATGCTGAACGGGCATTTTGAGCTGGTGATCGAATTCCTCAGCACCTACGGTTATAAGATGGAGCTGCTGACCAGTCAGGGCAAAGAGATTGTCGATCTGGGCCTGCGCTATGTTCATAATGATACTTGTTATCCGGCTATTCTGGTGATCGGCCAGTTCCTGCATGCTTTGCGCTCAGGCAAGTATGATCCGCACAAGACGGCACTGATTTACTTCCAGACCGGAGGCGGCTGCCGGGCCTCCAACTATATCTCTCTCTTGCGTAAAGCACTGATCAAGGCCGAGTTGGAATTTGTGCCGGTAATCTCGCTCAGTCTAATTAGACTAGAAGAACATCCCGGCTTTAAGATGAATCTAAGACAGTATATGGGTCTATTCGATGCTCTGCTCTACGGCGATCTGATCTACAGTCTGGTCAATCAGACGAAACCTTATGAACTTACTGCCGGCGATGCTGATGCTCTGAAGAAACGTTGGATTAAGCAGCTCGGTGATGCTCTGGGCGCTTCTGCTAAAACCAGAGATCGTATTCTGCGCCACCGCAAGGTAACTTACCGTAAAATTATTGAGGATTTCGCCGCGATTCCGAAACAGCCGCGCGATGCCGTCAAGGTTGGTATCGTCGGTGAAATCTATGTTAAGTTCTCACCGCTGGGCAATAATAATCTTGAGGAATTCCTGCTAAGCGAGGGCGCAGAAGTTGTCGTGCCCGGCTTGTTGGATTTCTTCATCTATTGCCTCTATAATTCCATAGTCGATTACAAATTCTATGGCCGCGACTTTTTTGTTCATCTGCTGAGTAGAATTGCTTTTCGCTATCTGTGTAATAAGAAGCGTGAAATGATCAAGGTTATGGAAGAGGAAGGCAGCTTCCGTCCGCCGGCGCCTTTTGAGCACGTTATCGCACTGAATCAGGACTATATCAGTTTCGGTGTCAAGATGGGTGAGGGCTGGCTCTTGCCGTCCGAGATTCTTGAACTTGCCGACAGCGGTGTCAACAATATCGTTTGTGTCCAGCCTTTCGGCTGTCTGCCCAATCATATAGTCGGCAAAGGCATGATGCGCCCGATCAAAGAGCGCAATCCTAACATTAATATCGTCGCCATTGATTACGACACCAGCGCCACCAGTGTTAATCAGGAGAACCGCCTCAAACTCATGCTCGCAGCCGCCCGGTCAACGTATTAAATGGACGAGCAGGCAGAGTAAAAAGATATGGACAGGGTAGAAAATGTACCAGAGATACTGTTTCCAGGCGACGGGTTTGCTGCCATAGAGAGCCTGGCGTCCGGCGCGGGGGCTATAAATGACAAAGACGGAAATAATGGATAGAAACTGGATATATTGATAACGGCCCGGCAGATTAAGCAGATAGCGATAGGCTAACAGGGCCAGCAGATTTAAGAGTACTAGATAGAGCAGGGAGCTGTTCAGCATCCCGGTCAGATCGGTGTCATAACAGTGCTTGTTTTGGACCAGATGGAAGACGAAGACGGTGAGGATGCCGTAGATCCCGTAGTCAGAGTCTAGATAGATGGCTGCACATAGCGAAATGATCATGGCGCTGGTACCGAGAACCATACCGAGCACAGGGTGGAGGGAGAGTTCGCCGGGCGTGTAACGGATCTGGAAATAATCTGCTTCGTCCTGACTGCCGCAGTAGTTTGTCAAGGGTTGCAGACGGGCGACTCGGTCTCGCCAGCTGCTGGTCAATAAAGTCCAGCCGGAGATGAAACCCAAAGCAGCGACGAAAGTGAAGAGGACATTGGTGCCGTAGCTGGCGTAGCCGGCAAGATCATGGCTGGTACGGATGATGATTTCGCTTAGAAGAGCAAAGCAGGTCAGCCTGAGGAAATAGCGACCCAGATGACTGGTGCGGCGATAACCGAGAGCAATGTAAAAAGCAAAGATGGGGAATGCCAGCCGCCCGAGAGCGCGCAAGGTGAAATACAGATCCGGGGGCAGCCAGGAGCCGAAATAGTATCCTATATGATCAATCAGCATGCTGATGGCAGCTATCAATTTTAGAAGCATTTTCTGACCTCTCAGGCTGTTTGCAGTACTTTCAGCCGGATTTGCGGCGGCTGAACCCTGTATCTAATCAAGATAAAATCCAGGTTATTTTTCTTGCCTAGGCAGATAAACTATTGTATCATGACAGCCGTAAGACGACTAGATTTTCAGATTTCGATCCGTTCAAAGCTGAAAGATTGTGATTCAATAATTTTAGTGGGAAATACTTTTCACATATCGGTTGGATATGTGTTATTTTGCGATAATAGGAAACAACAAATGGGATTAGGATTAAATATCGGGATTGATCTCGGGACAGCAACGGTGATCATCTATGTAGTGGGCAAAGGTATCGTCCTGAGAGAACCGGCTGTGGTGGCATTACACAGCAAGACAGGCAAAGTGCTGGCGGTCGGTGAGAGTGCTAGCCTGATGCTGGGACGTACACCCAATATTGTGCAGGCGATCCGTCCTTTGCGCGACGGCGTCATTTCGGATTTCCAAGTTACGGAAGTAATGCTCAAGAGTTTTATCAACCGGGTCAATACCGGGTTTCTGGCGCGCTATTTCAAACCTACAATTGTAGTCTGTGTGCCCAGCGTAATTACGCAGGTGGAGACTAGAGCAGTTGAGGATGCCTGTCGTCATGCCGGCGCCAAAGATGTGTATCTGATCCGCGAGCCGGTAGCAGCGGCCATCGGAGCCGGCATCGATATCACACAGGCCAGCGGCAGCATGGTCGTAGATATCGGTGGCGGCACAACCGATATTGCAGTTATTTCCCTCTGCCAGCCTGTTGTTGATAGTTCAATCAAAGTAGCCGGCGATAAATTTGATGATGCGATTATCAAATATGTGCGCAGAAAATATAATGTGCTGATCGGTGAACAAACTGCCGAGGAGCTGAAGAAAAATATCGGCTGTGCCTATCCTCGCGAAGAGGAATTGACGATGGAAGTCAGAGGCCGCAATCTAATTACCGGGATGCCTGCCACATTAGCACTGAATTCCACGGAGATGCTGGAGGCACTGGAAGAGCCGGTGAGTCAGATTTTTGAAGCTGTGCATACCGTGCTGGAGAGCACACCTCCGGAGTTGATGGCGGATATCAGCCAAAGAGGCCTGGTCATGACCGGTGGCGGGGCGCTGTTGTACGGGCTTGATCTGATGTTGGCGGCCAAGATCGGCATTGAGGTATTGGTAGCAGAGGATGCTGAATCCTGTGTCGCGGTCGGTACCGGACTAGCGCTAGGCATTATGGAAAAATTTGGTGATCTGGCTGACTGATACTTTACTTTTCAGTTTTATAGCTTAAAATTAGCAGGATATGAGGAGAGTGCACCGGAAGTTGACGATTCGGTTAAGGCTTATTATACTGGATGTATCTTAGTTTCCCAGACTTCCAGATTTATTGAGCAGGGCCTGATGCGTTTTTCGTGTTTGCACTGGAAGAGGGAATCCCTTGATAGATTTTATTGCGGCAAATGGCCGACTTATTTGAGGAGAATCTTGCATGCCCCAACTTATACTTAAAGGCAAGAAGAAAAGTGATCTTGCCGTAATCGCTCAGGTTGCAGGTCTTTTGACGGAACAAGAGACCAAAAAGATGACCAAGAAGGAATTACTAGACTATCTGCTGAGCGTGGAGGAGAAGCTGACGGCGGACAAAACAGCTCCGGAGTCTAAGCTAGAGCAAGGCCCGGAGGCCACGGTTAAAACCGCCGTAGAGTCCGAAAAAACTCCAACCTCGTCCGAGGCGGCACAAGCCACTACCAAGTCGGCAGCTGCGACGGACACTGCTAAGGATCCCGCTGAGGCTGCCATTGAGGAGACTTCTGAAACAGCTACTTCCACTACGAAAAGGCCAAGGGCCGGTTCGACGACTAGGAGAACCGCAGCCCGCAAAACAACCGGCAGTCAGCGCAGAAGTACTACGATCAAGGCTAAACCTACAGTGAGGCGTACGCATGTCAGTTCTGCTAAGGACCAATCTGTTGATGAAGGCGTTAAGTCGGTAGCACTTGAGCCTGTGGCGGAGAAGGTCGAGACCAGGCTGATCACAACGGATCAGGAGAGTATCGCTACCGCGGATAAGCTGAAAGCAGACACTGCTGACTCTAATGAAGTATCCGAGCAAGAGAATGAAAGCACCGGTTCTGCCGTGGAAGTGGAAGAAAAAACCACTGAAATTGTGGGTGGAGTGCTTGAGATCATGCAGGACAACTACGGTTTCCTAAGAAGAGAAAATTATCTGCAGGGCATTAATGATATCTACGTTCCTCCTCAGTATATTCGCAGATTCGGATTGCGTACCGGTGATTATGTGGTCGGTCCTTGCCGACAGCAACGCGATAATGACCGTTATCAAGCTCTGTATTATGTCAAGGAGGTCAACGGTCTACCGCCGGATAAGATGATCCGCCGACCGTATTTTGACCGTCTGACACCAATTTATCCCAATGAAAGATTCGTTCTGGAAACAAGCCGTCAGGAACTCTCTACCAGGATTATCGATCTGGTCGCTCCTATCGGCAAAGGCCAGCGCGGCATGATCGTATCGCCGCCCAAAGCCGGCAAAACAATTCTACTTCAAAAGATCGCTAAGGCGATTTCTACCAATAATCCCGAGGCCAAGCTGATCGTATTGCTGATTGACGAAAGGCCGGAAGAAGTTACGGATATGCAGCGCTCGATTGATGGCGAGGTTGTATATTCTACTTTCGACAAAACACCGGAAAATCATGTGCGCGTGACTGAGTTGGTTTTAGAGCGGGCAATGCGTCTGGTAGAACTAAAGCAAGATGTAGTTATTCTTCTGGATAGCATTACGCGGATGGGTCGCGCTTACAATCTGACGATCACACCTACCGGAAGAACACTGTCAGGCGGTCTTGATCCAGGTGCTCTCTACGGCCCGAAACGCTTCTTCGGAGCCGCCCGAAATATAGAAAATGGCGGCAGTCTGACTATCATTGCCACAGCGCTGATTGAAACCGGCTCACGCATGGATGAGGTTATCTTTGAAGAGTTTAAGGGTACAGGCAATATGGAAGTATTGCTTGACCGCAAACTGTCTGAGAAGAGGATCTTCCCGGCGATCGATATCACTCGTTCCAGCACTAGAAGGGAAGAGCTATTGCTGTCACCCAAAGAACTTGATGCGGTTTGGGGTATACGCAAAGCGTTCGGCTCACTTGACACGGCGGCGGTGACGGAAACGATTATCAGTCTGCTCCTCAAGACCAGGAATAATGATCAATTCATATCCTCTATTAATATCAGTTTTGATGATAAATCACTCTTTGATGCCATGCGCGGCAATATGAAAACGAACTCGAGTAACGGGAAATAAGATGACGAAAAAGGAATGGTTCGGCAGCTCTTTGAATGAAGAGTGCGGGATTTTTGCTTTACACAAGGTAGTTGATGCAGGGATTTTGGCCTATTATGGTCTGCACAGTCTGCAACATAGGGGGCAGGAAGCCTGCGGCATTGCTACCAGCGACGGCAAGAGGGTCCTGACCCGCAAAGACAAAGGACTGGTCACGGATGTCTTCGACAAGGCAAAATTGGATGAGATCAGTGATAATGCCATTCATGCCTTGGGACATGTTCTGTATAACAACTACGGTAGCAACATTCAAGAAAATATACAACCCATTATGGTCCGTTCACATCAGGGCACCTTTGCTCTGGCGCATAATGGCGAGATTGTCAACGCCGGACAACTGCGCTACGAACTGGAGCAAGAGGGCAGCATTTTCCAAGGTACATCAGATACTGAGATAGTGGCCCATTTGATCCAACGTGCCAAAGGTTCAATGGCAGAGAAAATCCTTGCTGCCTGTAAGCAGATGCAGGGGGCATACAGTATGGTGATCATGACTAAGAACACTATGTACGCCGTACGCGATCCCCTGGGGTTAAGGCCGCTCTGTTTAGCCAGACTTAATGGCGGTTATGCTATCAGTTCGGAAAGTTGTGCTTTCACGATCGTCAATGCTGATTTTGTTCGCGATATCCGCCCCGGTGAACTTTTGAAAATGGGCAAGGAGCAGTTTGAGTCTTTACAATTTGCGCCGGAACGCGTGCCTTCAATCTGTGCCATGGAATATATTTATTTCGCTCGCCCGGATTCCGATATCGATAAAATCAATGTTCACGCCTCACGCAAGGCCTGCGGCCGCGAACTGGCTCGCCAGGACAATGTGCAAGCGGATATCGTCGTAGGAGTGCCCGATTCTTCACTGTCAGCCTCTCAAGGTTATGCTGAGGAGAGCGGGCTGCCTCATGAGATGGGACTAATTAAGAACCGCTATATCGGTCGCACCTTTATCCGTCCTCGACAGACTGACCGTGACCGTGGAGTTAAAATGAAACTATCTGCCGTCCGCAGTATTGTGTCAGGTAAAAGAGTGGTTCTGGTCGATGATTCAATCGTGCGCGGTACAACCTGTAAGCGGATTGTTGGCCATTTATTTGCTGCCGGTGCCAGAGAAGTTCATGTACGCATTGCCTCTGCACCGCTCTGTCATCTCTGTTTTTACGGGATTGATCTGCACAGCGAGGACGAATTGATTGCTGCAAAACTCAATCAGGAAGAAATATGCGAGCATATTGGCGCCACCAGTTTGCGCTATCTGCCGCTGGAGACCATGTACAAGATCATGGGCCAATCTATCTGTGCCGCCTGCTTTACCGGTAATTATCCGATTCCGATCCCGGAGAAAAATCCCCTTTATGACTTTGATAGAGCATAGGGATTCAAGGTGGGCGGAGACAAATTATGTTGTTAAAGAACAAGAATTATCCTTTAGACGGTGTCTTTGTCAAAAGAGTATCCTATATTGCAATCCCCATGATGCTGCAGCAGCTCATTACCAATTCTGTCAATCTGGTTGACAATATCATGGTCGGTCAGCTCGGCAGCTATGCTATCAGCGGCGTTGCCGCAGCAAATCGTTTTTTTATGCTTGGTCTGGCAGCGATTATGGGTGTCAGCAATGGCGCCGCTGTCTATCTGGCTCAATTCTATGGCGGAAAGCAGTATAAGCGGGTGCAGGAATCTTTCCGTCTCTCGATCGTAGCCGTCATGCTGCTGATTTTGCCTTTAGTATTCTTTTCGATCCTATTCCCGGATCTGATTATACGTTTCTTTAACAAGGATCCGGGACTACTCGCACCCGGCAGAGAGTATCTGCCGATTGTCGGTGTAGCCCTGATTCCGCAGTGTCTGAGTTTTTCTATGCAAAGCGCTATGCGCGCCTTGGGTGATACCAGAAGACCTTTGCAGATTTCGATAGTCACCGTGCTGACCAATGTCTTTTTCAATTATGTTTTGATCTTCGGACATTTTGGTTTTCCGCGGTTGGAGGTGACAGGAGCAGCGCTCGGCACTTTGATTGCCCGTATTGTGGAATTGATCTGTTCGATTCTGCTGATCTGTAATGTCAAATATTGCTTTGCGACCAAAGTCAGGGACTTGTTCAAAATTCCCCGCATTCTGATTAGAGAAGTTGTTAAACGGAGCCTTCCTTTGACCATCAATGAACTGCTCTATGGCAGTGCGATGGCACTGTTATTCAAACTCTACGCTACCCGTGGCACCGATGTGATGGCTGCAATGACGATCCTTGGCACTAACTCTGATCTCTTCTTTATTATTTTCAGTGGCATGACTGCCGCCACCTTTGTCGTTGTCTCTCAACCGCTGGGCGCCAATGAATTGGACGAAGCCCGAGCCAACGGCTATTGCATGATTAAGTTCAGTGCTCTGATTTCGCTGTTTTTTGCCGGTCTGATGTTTTTGTCTTCCTTCGTGGTTCCCGAGTTCTACCGGGTTGCGCCTGAGATCAAAAGCATGGCTGCTATTCTTGTCAGGATCTCCGCCGCTTTTTTCCTAATCTATACCGTCAATGTTCAGTGCTTTTATACTATGCGCTCAGGCGGGGATACCAAGCGCAGCATGATAATGGATTCAGGCTATTTCTGGCTGGTCAATATTCCCGCTGTTGCCACGGCAGCCTATCTGACAGACTGGTCCATCTATGCAGTTTTTCTGATTGGTCAATTCGTAGACGTAATCAAAATGTTCCTGGCGCTGTATCTGGTTCAGAAAGAGGGCTGGGTTAAAAATGTGACTGTGGCAGTAGATGTCTCCGACCTGGAAGAGGAGCCTGGCGAAGACATGATTTCAGCATAAGGCCTTCACTGGAAAATTTTTCTTTAATTTTGCATGGCCTGTGGGTTACTTTTTACATTGGGATGTTATAACTTTTACAAACGCATAGCAAGTACAAACTTTGTGAAAGGAACTTATAAATATGTCAGGCAGCATGCTAAGAGGCGATTATCAATCAGAAACGAACGCAAGCTTGCACCATGAGCCTACAGGGAAAATTGTACTTTTGAACCCTATCAATGAATTGGTAGAGGAAATTTTGACAGGAGAATGTATTCAACCTGTATACCAGCCCATTGTATCTCTCAAAAATGGTGTGATTTACGGCTATGAGGCTTTGAGTCGCATAACTCTTTCTGATTGTCATTTGAACATAGAGGAACTCTTTGAAGCGGCGACCAGAGCTAATAAGCTGTGGGAGTTAGAGGTACTTTGTCGCACTCAGGCGCTAAAAGGCGCTTATCATAAACCTGCTCGAATTAAGCTCTTCCTAAATGTGGACCCCAATATCATCTATGACAGTGAATTTATTTCGGGATTTACAAAAGAGAAACTGTTGAGTTTGGGATTGAACTCTAAGGATATAATTTTTGAAATTACGGAAAAAGTGCGATTAACTCGCCCGATGTTTTCATCAAAGCTCTTAATCATTATCAGAGTCAAGGCTTTAAGGTAGCGGTTGATGACTTCGGTATAGGTTATTCAGGGCTGATGCGGATATGCTCCTTTTCTCCTGATTTTTTAAAAGTAGATATGTCTATCGTGAGAGGAATTAATCACGACAGCAAAAAGCGTTCGGTTGTTTTGGGTATTGTTAAGATCTGCAGAGAAGCCGGTATACAGGTTATCGCTGAAGGAATAGAGACAAAAGAGGAACTGGCCACTCTCATCGATTTAGACGTGGATTACGGGCAAGGATACTTTATAGCTCGCCCCAATGGAAAATTTCAGGATTTATCGGTAGGAGTGGAGGTTATGATTAGGCAGTTGTGCCAAAGAAATCAATCTCCTCTTCCTTTGCTTCCGGGCGTAGAGGCTGTGGGATTAATTTGCAAGAGTAAAGATACGGTTACGCCCGATACGAAAGCCCTGTCGGTTTATGAGGAAATGAAACACAACCCCTCAATTACAGAGATGTGCGTAACCGATGATGAAGGGAATGTTTACGGAATTCTGACCCGAAATTATTTGCTTGGATGTTTTGGCGGACAATATGGTTATGAACTGAACAGCCGCCGCAATGTGAGTGAATTGTTAACCAGGGAGTACATGACGGTAGACTCGGGCATCACTGTGGATGAAGTAGCTAACATGGCCATGAATAGGGATTTCTCCAGTGTTTATGATGCCGTAATTGTTACCGAACAGGGGAAGTATTTGGGAGTTGTCACCGTTAAAGATTTGCTGCTGGCCGCCATCAATATGCGCGAAAAAAGAGCCTCCGATGCCAGTCCTCTTACAGGACTTCCCGGCAACAATACTATACAACTCATGATTGATGCAGTGATTAGGGAGTCGGAACCCTACGCTATCATATATTTGGATTTGGACAATTTTAAGGCCTACAACGATGCCTATGGCTTTCCCAACGGTGACGCTATGCTGAAAACTTTAGCGCAAGCCATGACGCAATGTTGCTCCGAGAAAGATTTTATGGGGCACATAGGTGGGGACGATTTTGTGATTATTACTCGCCACCGCGATATCGAAAGCATACAACAGCTGTGTGATAGTATCATTAATACCTTTTTTAACCTTATTCAACCGCTATATTCTTCCTTGGATTGGGAACGCGGTTATATTGTGTCTAAAGACCGAAACGGATTCACGGATAACTTTCCCATTACCACTTTGTCTATGGCTGTCGTGACCAATAAAGATAAAGCTTTCTCTGAAAGCAGTGCTTTATCTAAAGCTATTGCAGAGGTAAAGAAACAGTGCAAACAGCAAAGAGGTAATGTGGTTCTTATTGTTTAGAAACAAATTATTTAGATATAAAATGATACATAAGCCAATGATACATATACTGGCACCGGTATATAATTTTGCTTTGTGTATGTAAAATATAAAAGCATATTTAGGTGGCTAGGAGGGTAAAATGGCTCTGCTGGATTTAAATTTTTATTCTTATATTTTAGGAATGGATTGCTCAGCATATGTTTTATTGCCGGGGAAACGAATGTATGAGTTGACAGACAGATCATCCGAAACGTTCCCGGTTTTATATTTGCTGCACGGCCATGGCGATGATGAGACGGCTTTCATTAGAAAAAGTGTAATAGAAATATTGGCTAGAGAGCATGACCTTGTAGTGGTTATGCCTAATGCACATAGAAGCTTTTATCGTAACGAAAGCAATGGTTTTAGGTACGAAGATTTTTTTGTACATGAACTGCCATTACATATTAAAAATTATTTTCGGGTATCTGATAAGCGTGAAGACACATTTATTGCCGGCTTATCAATGGGAGGCTATGGTGCGTTCCGTTTAGCTATGAAATATCCTGAGAAATATTCAGCCGCATGTAGCATGTCCGGTGCTATGTCCGCACCTTATGGCATGATCAAGAAAGATCCTGTTGATGATTTTTATTATTATTTCAATCAGAATGTTGTACGTATTTATGGAGATGATACTCAAGAAAGAGAATTATGGACCTTAGCAGAGTCATTAAACAAAAATGATTCATTAAAGCCTCGTTTATTACAGACCTGCGGAACAAGTGATGTTCTATACGAATCAAACGTTGAATTTGCTGAGTATATGGAGAAGCAAATTCAATATTCCGATTTTACATTTCTGGAGAGTGAAGGAGCACATGACTGGGATTTTTGGAACAGATCATTACGCGATGTACTGAATTTTTTGGGATTTAAAACGGAGAGCAAATTGGAAACTAAGACGGTGCAGGAGGTATAACTTGCAAACTTTACGTAGACGGCAGCCGGGGGTCGCACCGCTCACCCTCATGCTTAGCTATTTCACACTCTATGTATATTCTGTTCTCTGAGTAATTTCATTTAGTCGCTTGAACCAGTCAGTATCGATACGGTCCAATTGTGCATCTGTCATCCTTACCAGCCAGTTATTATCTGTACAGCCTGGTGTATTGATTCTGTATTCGGANCCAAGCCCCAGCAGATCTTGGACCGGACAGATTACCAGTCCGGCCTGGCTCTGCCATAATGTTCGCAGGATATTNCGTAGATTTTCTCTGGCTATTTTGGGCGATGATCCTTCTCTCAGACCGAAATAATCTCTGACCANTTCCCATTCACGCTCCTNAAGGCCATGCAGCCAGCCCATCAGTGTATTATTGTCATGTGTGCCNGTGAAAGCAGCAATCTTCTGTGGATAATGGTGCGGCCGGTCCCGGGAAACCGAGTCGGGATCAAAAGCAAACTGCAGAACTTTCATTCCGGGCAGGCCGGTAGCTGTGAGAAGATTGCGCACATCTGATGTGATCTCGCCCAGATCCTCAGCTAGGAGACAAGCAGCAGGGAAAGCTTGCAGTAATGGTTCAAATAACTTGAGCCCCGGCCCTTTCTCCCAGCGTCCCTCTGCTGCAGTTTCCGCTCCTGCGGGCACAGCCCAGTACGATTCAAAGCCTCGGAAATGGTCAAGTCGAACGACATCATATAAATATAAGGTGGCAGACAGAAGCTCATGCCAGTAACGGTAATCGTCCTGAGCCATCTTATCCCAGTCATATACCGGATTATTCCAAAGCTGTCCTGTAGTTGAAAAATAATCCGGCGGTACACCTGAAACTCTAATCACAGTTTTGCTTTCATCCAACTCGAACAAATCCGGTCTGCTCCAGACTTCAACACTGTCAGTTGCAGGATAGAAGGGAAGATCACCGATGATCTGAATTCCCACCTGGTTGATTTTGGCCTTGCTTTTTTGCCATTGCCGATAAAAAGCAAATTGCAGAAAACAGTAATAATTATAGGTATCCTGATGCTCAGAGATGAAATTGTTAACTGCATCATCTTCTGCCATTTTCAGAGGTTCCGACCATTCCCACCAGGGTCTGAAATCGTGATGATGTTTCAAAGTCAGAAAATTAGCATAAGGAATTAGCCAGTGCTGCTGTTGATTGATGAATTCTACCAGCTCCAATCCAATGGTTTCATCCAGCCGTGAAAAGGCCAGATGCAGCAGGTCTGATCTGGTTTGCCAAAGCCAGCCGTAATCAATCCTGTTCCGGCTTCCGGAATACCGTGCGGCATCCAGCTCTTTTTTTGTTAGCAGCTCCTTATCTGCCAGTTGATCAAGATCAATCAGATAGGGATTACCGGCAAAGGATGAGAAGGATTGATACGGTGAATTGCCTGCTCCGGTATGACCGCAAGGCAGTACCTGCCAGTATCTGAAACCGGCAGTGACCAATTTTTCCGCGAATTTACCGGTTCCGGTGCCGATGCTCCCGATGCCGTACGGTCCCGGGAGAGAGAAAATAGGCAGCAAAACACCACTTGAACGATTCATTAGCACCTCAGCTGAAGATAATCTTGTCAGTCATTCTAACAGGGTGAAGTTTCATTTAAAAGATGCTATTCTATAGTAATCACTGAAGTGCACTGACAGGGAGAACAATATGAATTTCAGACAACGTCCACCAGCAAGACCAACGGGGCAGGAACAAAGAAAAAAGGAAAATAGAGCATATTATACAGTTATTGGCGTGTCACTGGCGCTGATTGTCATTCTGACAATTATGCTGATCCTTAAGCTTGGCAAAAAGAAGCCTGTGGCTACCGAAACTGAAGCAGAAGAATCGCTTGACTTCACATTGGAAGAGGTTCTGCCCGAGGATGATCCGTTGGATTCTGAAACTATCTTGCATGTAGAGACTGTGGCAGAGCCCTTGCCGGAAGAAACGACTGAAGCCGAGGAAGGGCCGGTAATTGTTACCAACCCTGAGCAGGTGACAGTCGCACCTGCCGCTACTACAAATAAGGCTAAGGATACGGAACCGACTCAAACTTCTGCTGAAAGTACAACGGTGACTGATCCCGATCCTACTCAGCCGCCACCTGAGGATGCATTACAGCCTGTCAGTCTACCGCTTGGCTTTGGTCGGATCAGCTCAGAGAATGAGGGCTACATCAATGACACGGCATCCAATGAGATGTATGCCGGCTCTTACTCCGGCACGATGATCTATTCTCAGAAGAATATTGACAAACTTACTCACAGCAATAAAGTCAAAAGCATAGTGGATCAGTTGGTTGCCCTCAGTTCCGAAAAAAATATTGATCTCTATGGCGATCTAAGTGGCAACACCTTGGCTATGATCAGCGATAGCTACCCATTGACAAATAATGGTTCCTTTTCAGTTACACTGGCACCCGCAAGAGGTGTAACTGAGATTAATAATGTGACCCCTTTAATGAAGGGTGCAAAGGCAACAGTCAGAGTGTATTATCTGGCAGAGCGGATGATCTCATATGTCTATTCTGAGTCTTTCCAAGCCGACGGACAGACTATTGCCTGGTTCGAGATTAGAGCTGAACTATATCCGGACTAAGATTATACGGATAGCGATATATACTGTCCCGGCGACACACCGGCGATAAGATAAGTTAATTTTTGTGATTCGATAAGTCGATCTTTGCATCGCCAAGATCGACTTATCTATAAATGTTGTGAAAAGTTGACTTTTTGAGAGAGCTCGGATAATATGTGGAAGCATTTTGCCTGAGTAGCTCAATTGGCAGAGCAGCTGATTTGTAATCAGCAGGTCAAGAGTTCGAGTCTCTTCTCAGGCTCCACTAGAAACCCCCGGAACTTATTGCAAGCCGGGGGTTTATAATTTGGTGGTTAATCGCCGGGTGCGCGGAATAGCTAATAGCTGAACAGGCGGCAATCTTGATGACTAACCGTACAGCTTATGAATAGAAAAGCTATGGTTTAACGTGAATCAGGGCTTTTTTGCTTAGCTAGTTCAGAACGATTTTGCAACAGCAGATCACATGTGATCTTGCTCATCGTTTTCGGATCAAGGTCGAGATCATTGTCAATCCAGGATTGGATCACGCCAATACAACCGCTGACAATATAGTCCAGAGCATAGCGGTCACGGTCGTTATTGATAGTATTATCCTGAGGTAGCGCAAAATTGAGGATACTATCACGTCCTTTACCGTAGATACGTTCGAGCAGCCGGCTCTCAGGATTGCGCAGCAGTACCGTTGTGACATCCCGATTATTATAAATAAAGTTAAACATCTCGGTTAGGATAGGCATGATGGGATTGCCTTCGACATCAGTTTCGAGATAGTATACACTGGCGCCCTTAGGAAAAGACTGCTTGATCCATCTTTCCACCTGCTCGATCAGATCATCTTCGATCGACTGGAATAGGTCGTAAATATTGGCATAGTGCAGATAAAAAGTTGCCCGATTGAGATCAGTCGCCTCAGTTAATTCTGTTACGGTAATCTCACTTAGGGGCTTGGTCAGTAGCAGGCTGATCAATTCCTGTGTCAATAGCTCTCTGGTTCTGAGCGAGCGTTTATCTTTGATCATCTAATTGGCTCCTAAATAAGATTTTACTAAACATATTATATAAAATTGTTGACTAAACGACAAATGTAGCGATTTTGCTTATTACAATATCGTATTCGATACTATATAATGACCCGCGAGACGTGGGAGGAGGCCTTGTTTGTTAAATGCCGTACAAACAGGGCATTTTTTGAGGAAAGATATGGAAAAAGCAGCAAACTTTATTCTTAAACACCGCAAAGCCGTTCTGATCACGTTTTTAGTGCTAACGGCCATCTGTGTACTTTTATTCCCCCTGGTAGGCGTCAACTATGATATGAGTGAATATCTGCCGGATTCAGCGCCATCGACCCAAGCAATCAAGGTCATGAAAGAAGAATTCGGGACAGCGATACCCAGTGCGGAAGTAATGCTACCGCCGATGTCGCTGGCGGAAGCCAGGCAGAAGAAATCCGAGCTGGAACAGCTTTCCTTTGTAACAGAAGTCAACTGGCTGGATGATCTGGTTGATCTGGCTCAGCCTTTGGCCATGACAGATCCGGAATTGATTGATACTTACTACAAAGATCAACAGCCTTTATTTCTGGTGACTGTAGATGACGGCTATAGCAATGTCACAATGCAGCAGTATCTCCATGATTTTGCCGGGGAAGAGGGTGCTGTCAGGGGCCAGATCATTTCGATGGCCAGGGCGCAAATTTCAGTGCAGACAGAGATCACCCGTATCATGGCTATCGCCGTACCGATTGCCTTGATCATATTGATCATCGCCACCAGGACCTGGCTGGAACCTCTTCTATTCATGACAGTTCTATTCGTTGGCGTGATGTTGAATATGGGTACCAATATCATCTTCGGAGAAATCTCTTTTATTACTCAGTCCGTAGCTGCCATACTGCAGCTGGCGGTTTCGATTGACTATGCCATCTTCATGCTGCACCGTTTTGACGAATACCACGCCCAGGGTTATGAACCTTTTGTTGCGATGCGTATGGCTATGGTCAAAGCAGCCAGCTCAATCACGGCCTCCGCCTTGACCACTTTCTTCGGTTTCCTGGCGCTGGTCTTCATGCGCTTCAAGATTGGTCCGGACTTGGGCTTTGTCCTAGCCAAAGGCATTGTTTTCAGTTTGGTCAGCGTAATGTTTCTTTTGCCCGTACTGATCCTTATGACCTGGAAATTGCTGGCCAAGACCAGGCATCGCAGCTTCCTGCCCTCATTCAAGGGCTTCAGCAAATTCGTTTATAAAATCAGGATTCCGGTTATGATCTTGGTCTTTACTCTGGCACTGCCTTTTTTCTTAGCTCAGAGGAAAAACCATTTTCTCTATGGTATGGATAGCTATCCGGCAGACTCGCGTGAATATGCCGAAGCGCAAAAAATCGAAGATGTTTACGGTCTCTCCACCCAGATGGCACTGTTGGTACCGCGCGGCGACTGGGATCAGGAAACTGCACTGATGTCGGAACTGGAATCCCTGGACCGTATTGACTCCGTCTTTGGCTACTCTTCCGCCGCAGGCGTTACAGTGCCACCGGCATTTCTGCCGCCGAAAGATAGAGCACAGCTGCTGTCTGACAATTACAGCCGGCTGATCCTGGTCTCGGATGTCAAGACCGAGAGTGCTCCTTCCTTTGCTTTAGTCGAGACTATACGAGAGAAGACAGAATCCTACTACGGCGACAATTACCATCTGATAGGGGAGAATGCCACACTGGTCGATATGCGTGATATGATCAGCCGCGATAATGTGATCGTCAACGGCTTGGCCATTCTGGCTGTCGGCCTGGTCGTCGCCCTGGTCTTCCGCTCGATCGCAATTCCGCTGATTCTGCTCCTGACTATAGAAGCTGCGATCTGGCTCAATCTGGCCATACCGTATCTCCAAGGCAAAGAGCTCAATTTCATCGGCTATCTGGTTATTAGCACCGTACAATTGGGAGCGACTGTCGACTACGGCATTTTGCTCTCTCAATACTATCTCGACCACCGCAAGACATTGCTGCCCCGCGAAGCGGCGATGCAATCAGTCGCCGACACAGCAGGCTCTCTGGTCTCGCCGGCCCTGATCCTGGCAGGAGTCAGCTTCACCCTGATGGGTGTCTCCACAATCGCCGTAGTAAAAGAATTGGGCCTCGTCCTGGGGCGCGGCGCTCTAATCTCACTGGGCATGGTACTGTTCTTCTTGCCCGGGATGTTGGTACTGCTGGATCGCCCGATCGAAAAAACCACTATGAATACCTCGTTTCTGCCCAGACCGCACCGGAAGAGCAGACAAAGCCAAAACATTGACACAGTTGACACATCGGAAAGGTAACCGCTATGCACTACATTCAGAACAAAAGCAAACACAAAAATATTTTGACGAAGGCGCTTGCTCTTTGCATCTCCCTTATCCTTTTGGCCACTATGCTGGAAGCTCCGGTTCTAATCGCAGCAGCCGAGAATGATCCTCCGCCTGAGCTTGTAGGCTCGGACACGCTTGTGATCGCCGCACCGGAAGCAGCGGTAGACAAGACAGAAGTCATATACGGCCGACTTGATGCTAAGGGTGCGGCGGGAGATCTCCATGTAGTCAATCATTTTTCAGTACCTAAAGCAGGCCTAATCACAGACTATGGTGCCTACGATGAGATCGTCTGGCTGACAGGCCGGGAGCCTCGGAAGAATAAAGACGAAATTAAAATCGAGGCGGAGGCCGGCAATTACTATTATGAGGGAGTTCTGAAGAACAGAGATCTGCCCTGGGAGTTTCAAATCAAATGGTATCTGGACGGCAAACAAGTTGAGCCGGCCAGCCTGTCCGGCGCAAATGGGAATCTGGAGATTACTTTGACCAGTCTGGCGAATCCCTCTCACCAGGATCTGACCGAGCATTATGCCTTGCAGATCAGCTTCTCCCTCCCGCGCGATCGGGTAACTTCTATCGCAGCCGAAAGTGCCACCATTGCCGAAGCGGGCAATAATACCATGGTCAATTATGTAGTTCTGCCGGGCTTTGACGCCGATCTGAGCGTCCGAGCCAAGGTCAAGGATTTCTGCATGCCGGGAATCAGTATTGCCGCAGTCAAGCTGGATATCAGTTTTGAGATGCCTGATGTCTCGGATATCAATGACGATATCTCCAAACTGGTCGATGCGATCGCTGAATTAAAAGACGGAACCGATGAATTGGAGAAAGGTTCCGGTGATTTAAACAGCGGACTGTCTGAGATCGTGTCCGGTACTAACACTCTGGGAACAGAGGGGCAAAAGCTGACCGACGGCATCAGCGATGCCGCAGACGGCGTCGCTGACTATACCGACGGCATCTCATCTTATATTAATGGCGTTAATCAATATCTTTCCGGAGTCAATGATTATACGAAGGGCGTGAGCGATCTGGCCACCGGAGCCGCCAAACTTGACGCCGGTGCCGGTGAACTGGTACAGGGTCTAAACCAGCTTGCCGGTCAAAGTCAGAATCTGACGGATGGCTCGCAACAAATACTCGAAGCTTTACAGCAGATCAGCGATCAGCTCACACTCGATGGCTTAGCAGCCCCCACAGCAGAAGATCTGGCCCGTTTGGAACAGCTGGTTCAGGGCTCAGCGGCTGTTAAGCAGGGGCTTGGCGCTTTCCTGGTAGCTTTTCAAGGTGACGGCACTGCGGCGAAACCAGGTCTGATTGCCGGACTCAAAGGAATCTCGGCCGGCCTGGGGACACTGAAAACAAATCTGGATAAAAATATCCCGGCTCAAGTTGTAGTTCCGCCTCAAGTCGCCGGCAGAGACGCCTGGATAGCTTATCTGAAGAATATTGCTGATTTAGACTTCGCTGGTTATTTAATTGACGGCGATCCGAGAACAAACGTTCTGATTGGTTTACTGGATGATATGATGGATAAACTGGTCAAGGCCGCCCAGATGAGCAATGACAGTATTGTTGAACTGAAAAAATTGAGCGCTGGTATAGAAACACTAAAAGATAGTCAGGATCAGATCATCCAAGGTCTGGAACTAGCAGTCAACGGCACAGCTGAAAAGCCCGGACTTCAGGCTTTGGTCGCTAATTATACGCAGATTGACCAAGGCATTAATGATCTGGTCAACCAGATCAAAGGACTGTCAGCCAATCTGGGTTCTTTCCCGCAGCTGGTCGCTGGCCTGAAGCAGTTGTCCGATAAATACAGTGCTTTCCACGCCGGCCTGAGTCAATATACCGGCGGTGTGCAGCAGATTGCCCAGGGTGTAGCCAGCAAGGATCCGAAACAGCCCGGGCTGAAGACCGGCCTCTCTCAATTGGTAGGCGGCTTAAAGAAACTTGATACCGGCGGCAAAGAGTTGCGTCAGGGCGGTGATAAACTGAAGACCGCCGGCACCCGGATTAAGAAGGGCAGCACAGAGCTCGTGAGCGGTCTGAAAGAATTGAAGCGAGGTACGGCCGAATATATCGACGGTGTCCGCAAATTGGGAGACGGTCTGCGGGAATATCAGGACGGCCTGACAGAATATACCGGCGGCATCAGCGAGCTGGCCTCCGGCGTCAATGAACTGGCGGACGGCACCAAAGACATGGATGAAAAGATGCTCGATGAAATCAATAATAAGATAGATGAGCTGCTCCATAAGGACTTCGTGCCGGTTTCATTCGTCTCACCTCTGAACACCAATATCAAATCCGTGCAATTTGTCCTGCTTACGGATGAAATCCCGGCACCGGCCAAGCCTGTAATCGAAGTGCCCAAAGAAGAAGACAAAAGCTTCCTAGAACGCGTCAGAGATATTTTCCGCTAAGAGAGAACCGGCATTCTAAAAGAAGTAGAGCGCGGCTGATTAGCCGCGCTCTTTTTATATCTACAACTGATTACCGAATTCAGCTTATTGCTTTTTGTCCTCGTCGCCGAACGGATCGCCGCATTCAGGACAGAATTTGGGCGGATTAGTACTGTCTTCCGGTTCCCAACCGCAGTTGGAGCATTGATACTCTGTTTTGGCCGGACGCGGGGAGCCGCATTCCGAGCAGAATTTGCCGGTATTATCTTTGTGTCCGCATTCGGTACAGATCCAGCCGCCCGCATCCGCGGCAGGACCGGGTCTGGCCGTACCGCAGTTGGCACAGAACTTGGCAGCTTTCTTATTCTGATACTGACAATTAGTACAGGTCCAGGTCTCCTCGGCCGGCGGAGCAGTGGCGACACCACCCGCTGCTGCAGGTTGGGCGGTTGCCTGCTGTGCACGTTGTTCAGCGGCCAGTTGATGTAGATTGCCGGCACTTTGACCGCCTGCCATCTGAGCCATATTCATGCCGGCGAAACCGAAGAAAGCACCGCCGCCGCCTTCGTTCTTGGCTGCGTTTTTCATGGCTTCCATCTGGGCTGCGGTCATGCCGGCAGCTGCCATACTGGTATCGCGATAGACGGCCTGAGCTTGCAATTCTTGCAGCCGTTTGACATCTTCTTCCGAAGCAGTGACGGAATCCATTGTGACGGTGAAAATCTGAATGCCGCGCTTCTCCAGCCATTCCTCACTGAGCTCCTCATTGAGCGCCTTCGTTATTTCGCGCGTATGCAGCGGGAGTTCGTCATAACCGATTCCTTGGGCAGAGATTCTGGCCAGAGCGGGTTGCAGAGCGGTCAGGAATTCTCCTCTCAGTCGGCCATCCAGTTCCTCTCTGGTATATCTGTCTTTGACATTGCCCGCAACAAAAGAATAGAACAAAATAGGATTGGCAATATAATAGCTGAAAATACCGTGGGCACGAATCGGCATCACCATGGACAGCCCGATCGAGGGATCTTGGATTTTGAAAGGTACCGGATTCGGTGTGCCGTATTTATTGTCCGGGATTTCTTTAGTATTGATGTAGTATATTCTGAGATCTTTGGCATGATGGCCGCCGAAAGTGAAGCGTCGGACAGCATTCTGGAATGAGCGCTTGATGCTATCGCCCAGCCCGTCTACATTGTAAAATAGTGAAGCTTCCGTACTGCTGTCGTAGAGAAATTCGCCCGGCTCGCCACTGAACTCGACGATTCTGCCTTGATCGGTCAGAATCATAAACTGACCATCGGCTACTGTAATGATCGATCCATCAGTGATAATCGATTCATCACCTTTGTTTTTTGAGCGCTTGGATTGATCTCTGACACCGCGGGTCATTAAAACATCCTGGTCGAGACTGTCACTGGTATAAAAGTCGCGCCACTGGTCTTCCAGTACCCCACCCACAGTTTCTTTAAAAACTCTAATTAAGCCCATATTTGTCCTCCATATCTTTTGCTAGACAATTATTTAAACCAGACCGTACTGTTCCTAATCCTTAATCTCTATTTTTAAGCAGATCGCGGATTTCAGTCAGCAGGACCAGATCGGCAGCCGGTTCTTCTTCAATTTCCTCCTCGGCTGCGGTCTCGCGTTTTCTGATTTTATTGACAGCTTTCACCAGTAGGAACAGGAAGAAAGCAATCAAGATGAAAGAAATAATAACCTGGATCAGATTGCCATAACTTATCGCCAGTTCTTCCACATCGCCCTGCGCCGCACGCAGCACAATTTTTAGTCCGGACAGATCGATCCCGCCGACAATCAAACCAATAATAGGATTGAGTATGTCTGCTACAAAGCTGTCGATAATAGCTTTGAAAGCCAAACCGACAACTAAACCTACGGCCATGTCTACAACATCGCCGTTGGCAATGAATTCTTTAAATTCTTTTAGCATTGAGCACTCCTTAGTCAGAGAAATAATAATTGCCGGCTAATGCCCGTTGACTGGAAAAATCAACTCTCTCTGGCATATTTCCGAACCGATTCCGGCAGACTATCAAGTTCCGCCGATATGGCGATTGTGAGCCGGTTTTCGCATTGTTTAGCCAGCTTCTCCAATTCACGGAAAAAATCAGCCAGATGATCCGGATTATCGTCGCCGGCAACTTTATAAATACTATCTATATAGATATGGGAGATGTCGTAGTCTTTAGCGTTCAGTCCTGATAAAAATGCCAGAAGACCGTCATATCCGCGGACAGGATATTCTGTAATATCGATTAGACGTACCTGATAAGGTATTTGGCTATCGAGACGCTTTCCACATTCTATAAAGACGATATTTGCACCTTCCTCCCCCAGTTCTTCCGTCATTTCATCCAGCATCAGGGGCGTTTTACCGCTGCCCTTAACGCCAACAATGGCATCAATCATTCTCAAAATCTCCTCTCCGTAACAATTTATGTTTCCGACAGGACGCCGGTTATAGCTAGCTCGAAACTGACTGCGATGATCCGGCTCCATCCTGTAACTAGTTAAAATTATTGTAACTGATAGGACTTAAAAAATGAAGCTGATTTCCGAAACCCGCCAGGTGTAGCTGCCGCGTTATTTGACAATCCGGAAAAGCAGATGATATGATAATCCAGCATTGTAATAGGGGAGTGGCTCAACGGTAGAGCAACGGTCTCCAAAACCGTGGGTTGCGGGTTCGAATCCTGTCTCCCCTGCCAACTTAGAACGCAGTTATTGATACAATTTCTTGTATTGGTAACTGCTTTATTTTGTGCGGATAGTCCTGAAATTTGAATTTATAACAGGGCGATAAAACTGTTTTGTGAAAATGACTGTTTTTTAGATAGGTCTGTATTTAGTCCGCATCAATTTTTAATACACGAGTGCCGGCTTAGTTACTAGAGCATTCCTACCGGAAGAACTATATTGTTCGCGTCCAGGGGGTATTGCTGTGAAGAGAGGCATATCACAGCACCGGTTCCGATATTATCGGAAAGCGATTTCATGACCCCAAAGTTTCGAAGAGCTTCTTTGCCCGGGTCGGCGCTTTTCTTTATTTCAACGGGGAACAGTCGTCCGTTGTCAATTATTATGAGGTCTATCTCTTTACCGTTGTTGTCCCTATAGTATGTGAGACGGCTTCTGATATCCAATCCGGCATTTGCATATTGTTTGACTATTTCCGAAACAACGTATGTCTCGAACATTGCTCCGGCCATTGCTGATTGCTCAAGTACACGAGGGTCATTCCAAAGGCTGAGGTAACACGCGAGACCTGTATCCATAAAATATAGTTTTGGTCGTTTTACGATTCGTTTTATTGTGTTGCCGGAGAATGGTTGAATGAGACAAACGAGTCCGGAATTAACCAAGATAGACAGCCAGTTATCAGCAGTTTTATGATTGATTCCGACATCCCTTCCAATATCTGATAGATTTAATTCTTGCCCGGTTCTTGTCGTGGCGCAGGAAACAAATCTAAGAAATTTTGACTCGTTTTTCACCTCAAGCAAGTCCCTAATATCTCTCTCTATGTATGTTTGCATATATGCGTTAAAATATGCTTCCGGACTTAATCCGCTATCTATAACCAATTGCGGCATACTGCCTCTGAATATGCGGTCAAAAACAGTGGTTATTGTTTCTTTGTTTTTTTCGATGTGAACATTTGAAGGAAGAAAAGGCACTTCGGGTGTTGTGTATATTTCGGAACGACTTAGCCCGAACAGGGAAAGCAAGCCAACCCTACCGGCCAAGGACTCGCTGACATTCTTCATCATTCGAAACATTTGTGAGCCGGTAAGGAAATATTGACCGGGTATTCTGTTATCATCGACTTGGATTTTTATATATGGAAGAAGCTCAGGAGCATACTGTATTTCATCGATTATCACCGGTGGCTGATATTGTTGAAGAAACAGCTCCGGATCGGTTTTCGCCAAATCTCTGATTCTCGGATAGTCCAAGGTAACGTAATTGACATTTTCTTGCGATCCGATTGTTTCCTTTATCAATGTGGTTTTACCGGTTTGCCTTGCCCCGGTAACAATAACTACCGGGAAGTGAGCCGCCAGATATTTAAGTTGGGATTCAATTTTTCGCTCGATATACATAAGTATGCCTTTTCATTATTTTGTCTTTATTTGGCTTTATTATAGTGCAAAACACAGTCCAAATCAATACATTTTGGGAATGACATTCCCAAAATGTATAAGACATGAAATGCATATTCTATTTCAATAGCTGGTGCATTGTATTAATCATTCCGTTTTAACACATATAGGGTATCATCTTTTGATAGGATATAGTGTCCTTTTCCTTGGCATTGCCTGATCTGCAAATAGTTATGAGTTTTTTATTTTTCCGGGTCATGTATGGTCATGTATAGCATATTATGTAAATATAGATAAATATATTAGTATTAGTTGATACGAATTGGTGGAAGTAAAAAATAAGATGCTGATCAGATATGCGAAAAAATATTCGAAGTTAATTGTCGGCCAGCTTTTCTTCGCGAGCGTCTGGGTGTTTTCGCAGCTTCTCATACCGCGTTTAATGGTAGATATTGTAGATTCCGGAATCATGATGAAAGACATGAATGCCATTATTCATCGGGGTCTGCTTATGCTGCTGGCGACAGTTTTTAATATACTCTCTTTGCTGATTTCCATATACTTCCTTACTAAAGTTACTGCCGGGATATCGAGGGATTTAAGGGCCGATTTATTCGAAAAAATCATTGACTGGTCTAAAGAAACAAGGACGGGTTTTTCCAATTCTACTTTAATTACAAGGACAGTCAACGATGTGAAACAAGTTGCAAATTTCATAGATCTGTCTTTAAGGAAGATTTTTACCCTCACCATTACCATTATCGGAGCACTGGTTGTGTCATTTGCGCTGGATGCCAAATTAGCTTCCATCATATTGATTATCATACCGGCAATCTTGGTTTTGGGCTTATTCCTGACGACGAGGGCTCTGCCTCAATATGCCCGCATACGTCATGCTATCGATCGGATCAATCAACTTTTCCGCGAGAATATAAGAGGAATCCGGGTTATAAGAGCCTTCAACAAATCCGATTATGAGATAAAGGAGTTTGAAAAGGCGACAAAAGATGCTTGTGAGGCCAGCGTTCAGTCGGAATCGACGATGATGCTCTTGAGCCCTCTCATTTTGCTGTTTACCAATATTCTAATTTTGATTATTTTGTTTTTGGGCGGCGGAAGGGCTCAGATAGGAACAATCAAACTTGGAGTTCTTATCGGTCTCATCGAATATGCCACGATCAGTTTAAATAATATTCAGCAGTTCGCATCGATTATAACTATTGTTCCCAGGTCTAAAGTTTCTATCGACAGAATCGCGGAAGTTCTGTCGAAGGAAGAACTTCTCAAGGTAAAAAAGGATACTTTGAAATTAGGTGAAAGAGGGATCAGTTTTGAGGATATAGATTTTTACTATCCTGATTCCCGTATGGCTGCCTTGGATAATATCAATTTTTGTCTAAGGAAAGGGGAGACAAAGGCGATTATCGGTTCGACGGGTAGCGGGAAATCGACCATCTTAAAATTATTATTGCGAGACTACGATGCCTATCGGGGACAAATTTGCCTCAATGGCAATGATATTCAAAGTCTTTCGAGGGAGGAAATCAGTCGATTTGTGACATTTGTTCCACAAGTCAGTTTTCTATTTTCCGGTACTATTCGGGAAAATATTCAAACCGGGAAAAATGATGCCACGGACGATGAGATTTGGGAAGTATTAGATATGGCTCAGATGGGGGATTTTTTCCGGTCGTCTCCGGCAGGACTGGATACCTATATCGCCCAAAACGCAGTAAATTTTTCGGGCGGGCAAAAGCAGAGGATATCAATTGCCCGTGGTCTGATTCGAGAATCTGACTTCTATATTTTCGATGACTGTTTTTCTGCCTTGGATTATGTGACTGAGAAGAAAATCCGCGCAGCTATCCAAGAGAAATTGGCCGACCGAGGTGTTTTGGTGGTCGCTCAACGCGTGGCAACGGTTAGACATGCGGCTGAAATCTTAGTCCTCGAAAAAGGAAAGATTGTGGATAGGGGTAGTCATGAAGAGCTGGCGGAAAGCTCGGAGGTCTATAAAGAAATTCTCACATCGCAATTGAAATCCCAAGAGGGAGAAATTAGATGAGTACAGAGCCTAGGCATAGCGAAAACAAAGAAGAAGAAGGGCTGCCGGGGGTCTCCAGAGGAGTCGGCGGGGCAGGACGTGTTTCGGGTCTCCTGACATCAGGCAGTGCCAAAGATGCCAAGGGAACCTTGTTTAGGCTGTTCAAAAATTTGGCCTCATTCAAGTGGATATTTTTGGCGGCGATTTTACTAACATTAGTCGCTTCCCTGGCTCAAATATTGATTCCGAGAAATATTGGCCGGATTATCAATATCTTTACCGATCTTTTAACTAAAGACTTTGCTCTTGATTGGACGATTCTAGGGGGAATAGGCCTCGTTCTTTTGGTCTTATATATTCTGAATTTCTTCGCCAATTATCTTGCCAATATTTTAATGGTGAGGGTGACTCAGAAGGTAATCAGATCTTTAAGAAATCAGATGCAGGTCAAATTAAACCGCCTCACTTTAAACTACTTTGATCGCTCATCAGCGGGGGACATGGTCTCATTGCTGAGTAATGATTTAGACAATGTAGCTAATACCTTGCAAAGCGGTTTAACCAGCTCGCTCTCGGCACTGGTGCTGCTGGCCGGTGTAGTTGTAATGATGATAAGTATCAATCCTATACTTGCCTTTCTGTCCATGGTAGTCATACCTGTTTCTTATCTCATGGTTAAGTTCCTAGTAAAAAAAGCAAAACCTCTCTTTCAGAAAAATGCGAACTTGACGGGAGTTTTCAACGGGAGAATAGAAGAGGCTTATAGGGGAGAAGATATTGTCAAACACTACAATATCGGCGAAGAATTAAAAGAAGAGCTGGCTGCTCTCAATGAAGAGCTGTATGACAGTGAGTGGAAATCGTCCTTGGTTTCTTTCGTGACCAGACCCGCCGGGGATTTAATTTTGAATTCAAATTATGTCTTATTGGCAATTTGGGGCGGCAGATATGTTATCAATGGCGTCCTGTCCTTAGGGGGTTTTCAAGCCTTCCTGCAATATACTCAAATGCTTAGAGGTCCGTTCAACCAAGTGCTGGGTATTTTTAACACCATCATGTCCGCCTTAGCTTCGGCGGAGAGAGTTTTCGAATTTTTAGATGCCGAGGAAATTATCGAATTGGGCGACGACAGCTTGGATGCTGCCGCGGTTCGGGGAGAGATTGAATTTGACCAAGTTGATTTTGGCTATACGGATAATCTGCTATTCGAGGGGGTGGACCTGAAAGTAAGGCCTGGCGAGCAGGTTGCCATTGTCGGCAGGTCCGGAGCCGGAAAAACGACTTTGGTCAATTTGCTGATGCGTTTTTATGAAATCGAAGGCGGAACAATCTCTATCGATGGTAAAGACGCCAAGAGCTATCGGACCGAGGAGCTAAGAAAAGCATACTCCATGGTTTTGCAGGACACCTGGCTCTTTTCGGGCAGCATTAGGGACAATATCGCTTATGGTGCTGATATTTCAAGCGGAGAAGATTTGTGCGATGTGGATTTTATAAAGATTAAAGAGGCAGCCGAACTGGCCAGGGCGGATACTTTTATCGAGCGTTTAGCTGAAGGATACGATACCGTTCTAACGGAAGGAGCTTCTAATATCAGTCAAGGAGAAGTCCAGTTGTTGACCATAGCCAGAGCCATGATAAAAAAGGCTCCGATCATTATTTTGGACGAGGCCACATCTTCGGTCGATACTCGTACTGAGGTATTAATTCAGCATGGGATGAGAGAGCTGGCAGATAATTCCACCAGCTTTATCATTGCCCACAGACTTTCCACTATCCAAGATGCCGACAGGATTATTGTTATGGACAGCGGCACTATTGTCGAAGTCGGAACACACCGGGAATTACTTGAGAAAAACGGATATTATGCCGAAATGTATTCAGCAGGGCAGTTTTAGTTTGAAAATTATCCCCAAACATGCTTATGTCTTGATAGCTTAAGCTTTTTTTGTTACAATAACCATGCTGTATTTTTGCAGTTGAGAGCGGGCATCCGCTCTCAATTTATGTAGGGAGGCTTTATGGCCAGGAGAACTGCCGAGGAACAGCGAATTTTTGACCGTCTGATCAGGGTAGCGGAGTCATTAGGTCTGGAATTGATTGAAGTCAAATATAGACGTGAGGGCGGCAAGCTGTTTCTGACAGTATTTGTGGACCGCCGCGGCGGTGTGACTATCGATGAATGCGGCAGAATGAGTGAGCTGTCTGATCCGATCATTGATGAAGAACTGGATCTGAAGCGCCATGATTATTTTGAGGTGTCTTCTCCGGGACTGGATCGCCCCCTGACCGAAGTAGCAGATTTTGTCCGCTATGCCGGTGAAGTTGTCAGCCTTAAGCTCTATGGCTCCTTGGAAGGCAAGAAAAACTGGCAGGGACTGCTGGTTTCCGGCGATGAGCAGGAAATTGTTTTAAATATAGAATCTGAGGAAAAGTCATTCCCTAGGAATGGGATAGCAGTTATCAAGAGAGAAGTTGTTTTTTAAAAAGGAAGAGACGACCGCCAGTGGTCAAAGGAGAAATCATGAACCCGGAATTGATTGAGGCTTTGAAATTACTTGAAAAAGAGCGTGGACTGGATTTGGAAATCCTATTCCAATCCATCGAGGAAGCATTGGTTTCCGCTTATAAAAGAGAATTTGATATCAAGACTGACCGTCGTGACAGCGGTGAAGAAGTAGAGGCGGACGATATTTCGGCTGCGGTTGATCGTGAGACAGGCGAGATGCGTGTCTATCAGACCATGACAATTGTCGCAGAGGTTACCGATCCGCACAGTCAGCTTTCTCTGGCTGATGCCAAGGCCCTGTCTGATGAGCTGGATCTGGGAGATCAACTGGTCCGTGAGGTTGACCCGGCAGATTTCGGTCGCCTGGCGGCACAGACAGCGAAGAGTGTGATTAATCAGCGCCTGGCTCAGGCCGAAAAAGAGCGGATCCATAATGAATTTTCGGGTCGAGTCGGCGAACTATCTGCCGGTGTTGTTCAGAGGAAAGACCGCCGTGAGGTTACTGTAGATATTGGTAGAGCGGAAGCGGTCCTGCCTAATAATGAACAGTCCAGGCTGGATGGCTATACTTTCAATCAGCGCATGAAATTCTATATTATGAAGGTCGATGAACGCCGCAATAGACCGGTCATCATTGTATCGCGCAGCCATCCCAATTTGGTCAGGCGACTGTTCGAGCAGGAAGTGCCGGAAATTTCTTCAGGGGTAGTAGAGATTATCAATATTGCCCGTGAAGCCGGCTCCCGTACCAAAATGGCCGTGGCGAGTTCAGACCCCAATGTGGACTCCGTGGGGGCCTGTGTCGGTCAGCGCGGTCTTCGTGTTCAGAGTATCATTGATGAGCTGAACGGCGAGAAAATTGATATTATCGAATGGGATCCGGATCCTGTAGTCTATATCAGCCATGCTTTGAGCCCTGCCAAGGTAATTCGCGTTGAGATCAACGAGGAAGAGCAGAGTGCTACCGTTGTCGTACCCGATCATCAATTATCATTGGCGATCGGGCGTGAGGGTCAAAATGCCAGGTTGGCAGCCCGCCTGACCGGCTGGAAAATTGACATCAAGAACGAAGCACAATATCGTGAAATGTTAGAGAGTGAGCTCTTCAGCCGTTTTGACCAGGCTCTGGCAGAGGAAGAGGCTGAGGCTAACTGGGCAGAAGAAGAATTTGATTCCGAAATGGTGGGTGCCGACGACTGGGTCGAAGACGAGGAATTTGATCTCGAAGCAGAAGTTGCCGCCGACCGGGATAGTACTGAGATGACTGAAACCGAGGAGGCCGACTTAACGGATGATGCCGACTCCGCACAGCCGGCAAGCGCAGAACCGGCAGAACTTTGATGATTGCCGGCAGACAACCGCTCAGGATGTGCCTTTACTGTCGCAGGCGAAGCAGCAAGGATAAACTGTTTCGCTTGGTCAGATCAGAGGACGGCAACCTGATCTGGGACCGCTCCGGCAAGGAACAAAAGCGCGGTTACTATCTATGCAAACATCTGGCCTGTGTGCAGGGTATAGCACAAAGCCGGAAGTCCGCGGTAAGGCTTAAACGGGAAGTGCAGGAGCAGTTAACGGCATTTTTGGAAAGACAAGATGGCTCCGGGGAGTCAGACTAAAATTTGGATGAGTAATGAGAGAATATTAAATATCCTGGGTTTGGCCCGCAGAGCATCTAAGCTGGCCCTCGGCCAGGATAAGACAATAAAAAGCATTCTGGATCGCAAGGCAAAACTGGTTGTCTTAAGTAGAGATTGCGGTGCTGCGGCAAAACGCCAGATCACAGGCAAGGCAGAAACGGCGGGAATTAGAATTTTGACGCTGGGCAGCAGTAGAGAAGAATTGGGCCAGGCGGTCGGAATTCCCGGCAGCAGCTCTATAGGAGTACTGGACGCCGGTTTTGCAGCTTTAATTGAGAGCGGTTACAGAGAGCAAGTGGAGGATTAAGTCTAATTATGTCTAAACGAGAAGAAGCAGATTCAGGCCTCAGAGCAGGATTTATTTCTGAGGATGAAGCTTTGCGCAAACTGAAAGAGGAAGCGCAGGCTACTGAACAGGTAGAGGAATCAATGCCGGAGCCTGTCAGTCCTGCTGTGCCTGAAAAAAGAATTGATCCTCAAGATGATGGACCCACAATTGAGATGAAGGGAATCTCGGGCAAGAGTATTACTTCGGTAATCAAGATCGTCAAAAAGTCTCCGGCGGAAAGCAAAGAACCGGAAGTTGAGTCTAAACCCGAGGATAAGGCGGCAGCTGAACCTAAACCCGAGGATAAGGCAGCAACTGAACCTGAAATTTCTGAGACGCCGCAACCGATGTCAGCAGAAGAGTCCAAGCCGGCGGCTAAGAAAGATGCCGCGGCTGCTGTAGCGGTGAAGCCGGCTACAGCTAAGAAGAAATCTGCCAAAACAGTTAAAACAAAAACTGCAGCAACAAAAACCGCACCGGCCGCAAAGGCTGCCAAGGAAAGCAAGGACGTCAAACAGGAGAAAGCTGTTCCGGCTGCAAAGACAACTAAAGCGGCTAAAGTAAGTACTCCACCGGCAAAAGAAGAAATTGCGCCCACAAAGCCTGAGCCTGCCGCAGCTGTGGCAGAGCCGGAGGTGAGTGGCGATGGTGTTTTGAGGGATACGGGGGCTATTGAGGCAACTCGTGTGAGCGGTGCGCCTATCCGCCCGCAAAGCGGCAGCTATGTCGGACGCGATGCCGATGCACCGGCTGTCAGTAAAAGAGACAACAGGATCGAGCGTCAGTCCAGGACGACACAGCCATCACGCGATGAGCGCAGACGAAGAGATGAACGCCAGACAGGCAGCAGATCGCCGGCCGCAAGTCGTCCGCAGACCAGAGGTCGCAGGCAGCAGGATGTCGCCTTCGCCGATAAGGATAGGGAGGAGGCTCCGCGTCGGACCAGATCGCCCAAACAAGTGACCCGGTCACAGCCGATGCGTCAGCCGGAAGATGCCAAGGCTGTTACTCGCAGTCAGTATGTGCAGAGAAGCCAGCATGGACGCAGACAGGAGAGCAGACGTGATCAGACCAGGCGGGAGAAAGAGGAGATGTTGGCGGCTCGCATGAGACGCCGTACGCCACGCAATCAGCCATCAACTGAGCAGCAAAAACAGGCGCAGATTCTGACTAAAGTGAAGCTGCCGGCCAGCCTGACAGTCAAAGAGCTGGCGGAGGCTCTGAAGAAGACAACCTCCGAAGTTATCATGAAGCTGATGAGCTACGGTGTTATGGCCACCTTAAATCAGGAGATTGATTATGATACGGCGGAGATAATCGCCAATGAATTTGATATTAAAGCGGAAAAGTTGGTTGAAGTTACAGCCGAAGAGATTCTGTTTGATGATTCGCCGGATGATGAAGCTGATCTGCAGCCGCGTCCGCCGGTTGTGGTTGTCATGGGTCATGTCGACCACGGCAAGACTTCAATCCTGGATTATATTCGTGAGGCTTCCGTTGCCAGCGGTGAGGCCGGTGGGATTACTCAGAAAATCGGTGCCTATACAGTTGACGTTGAGGGTCAGCAGATCACCTTTATCGATACTCCCGGCCACGAAGCCTTTACAACTATGCGCGCCCGCGGAGCGCAGGTCACCGATCTGGCTGTTCTGGTGGTAGCGGCTGATGACGGCGTGATGCCTCAGACGATTGAGGCGATCAACCATGCTCGCGCTGCGAATACGGAAATTTTGGTGGCTATCAATAAAATTGACAAAGCCAATATCAATATAGACAGGGTTCTGACCGAACTGGCACAGCATGATCTGATTGGACCTGAATGGGGCGGCTCGACAACCATTGTCAAGGTCTCAGCCAAAACCGGCGAGAATATGGACGAACTGCTGTCGATGATCTTGCTGACAGCCGAGGTTCTGGAATTAAAGGCCAATCCCAACCGTCAGGCTAAGGGCACGGTTATCGAGGCTAAACTGGATCGTGCCCGGGGAGTGGTTGCCACTCTGCTGGTACAGAGAGGAACACTCAATATCGGCGATACGATTGTGGTTGGTTCTCAGATTGGACATGTTCGCGCCATGCATAATGACAAGGGCAAGACGATTGAGGCAGCCGGTCCCTCGACCCCGGTTGAGGTCATGGGCCTGTCAGAAGTACCTGAGGGCGGCGAGGTTTTCTATGAGGTAGAGGATGATCGCACAGCCAGAGCACTGGTCGAAAAGCGCAAAGAACAGGAGCGAGAATCCGCCCTGAGTACTTCTTCGCGCATGTCTCTGGATAATCTCTTCGCCAGTCTGGGGAGTGGTGAGGTTAAGGAGCTCAATATTATTGTCAAAGCAGACCTTAAAGGTTCAGTCGAAGCACTGACCTCCTCGCTGGAAAAATTATCTAATGAGGAAGTACAGGTTAGGGTCATCCACGGCGCAGTAGGAGCGATTACCGAGAGTGATATCCGACTGGCTGAGGTCGCTAATGCTATCGTCATCGGCTTCAGTGTCAGACCGGCGCCCAATGTGCCTGAAATGGCTGAAGCAACCGGTGTGGATATAAGATTGTACCGTGTTATTTACCATGCCACGGAAGATATTGAGAAAGCGATGAAAGGCATGCTTGAACCTGAGTTCAAGGAAGTTGTACTGGGTAATGCCGCAGTACGGGAGGTCTTCCGTATATCAGGCGTGGGCAGTGTTGCCGGTTGTTATGTCACGAACGGCAAAATTGTCAGAAATAGTGAAATCCGCGTAGTGCGTGACGGTATCGTCATTCACGAAGGTAATATTGATTCTCTGCGCCGCTTCAAAGATGATGTCCGTGAGGTAGCCGCCGGTTATGAGTGCGGAATCGGTATTGCGCGCTTCAACGATATCAAAGAAGGCGATCAGCTGGAAAGCTTTGAAATGCAGGAAATCAAACGGGATTAGGTAGGATTAGACGTTTGGGTTTTTGCTGAAGGCGGCTCCGAGGGGTAATCTGTATCCTCTGCTATAGGGGCTGTGTTATCAGTACGGATTAAGGGCTGAGCCCGGGAGAAGATATATGTCAGAAAGAAATGTGAGAGTAGCCGGCGAAGTCCAGAGAATTCTGTCCGATCTGATCAGGGAGCTCAAAGATCCGCGCAAACCGCAAATGATGTCAATCACCGGAGTTAAGGTTACAAAAGACCTTAGTGTAGCTACTGTTTACTATAGTGTTTTTGGCGGTGCAGAAGATAAGGACAAGGCCAAGATTGTGCTGGACGGCTCTGCCGGTTTTCTACGCCGGGAGCTGGGCAAGCGGCTGCGGCTGCGCAAAGTGCCGGAGTTACGTTTGCGTCTGGATGAGACGATTGAGTATGGCTTCGCCATGGATGCTCTGATTGATCGGGTTATTTCCACTGACGAGAAGAACAGAGCTAGCCGGGAAAACCGCACAGCAGGGAAAGAGACTGCTGACAGCACAGATAACTGAGGCAGCTCAGAAACTAGTCAGGGGGGGAAGATATTGGAGATGAAAACGCGTTTGCAAAATATCGTAGATGCAATTTTGTCGCTGCGTCATACTGAAGAACTGATCGGTATTTTTCCCCATCTCGGAGCGGACGGCGATGCTCTGGGTTCCGGTCTGAGCCTGATGCTGGCCTTGAGGAGCCTGGGTCTTCGTGCTGATTTATTGTTGGATGAGGAGCCGACAGAGCAGCTTAAATTTTTGCCCAGGCTGGATCAGGTTACTGTTTATACTCCTGATATGCTGGAACAGTACCGTCAAACTATTAAATTTGCAATCGCGGTTGATTGTCATCAGGCGGAGCGGATGGGTCGGCGCGAAGAGTTATTCGAGTCAATTTCTTTCCGGGCAATAATTGATCATCATGTGTACGAAGATGATTATGGCGAACTAGCCGTGATCAAAACTTCCGCCTCTTCCACAGCCGAACTGATTTTTGATCTGATTGAGCTCTTGGAGCAGGAGACGGAGCAAAAGATCTTTAACCGGGATATTGCGATTCTAATTCTGGCAGGAATAATAACTGATACCGGGCGCTTCAGTTTCCCGTCTACCACAGCGCGTTGTTTTGAGCAGATGGCCTGCTTGATGGCCTATCAGCCGGATCTGACCGCCGTCAACTACGAGCTTTACGAACGAGTCAAGCTGCCGCAGATTCTGCTGCGGGGAGAAGTCCTGAGTCGAATCAAAACCAGTCCTGATCATAAAGTGATTACTTCCTCTATTTCCAGAGCTCTATTGGAGCAGACAGGTGCGGAGGATTATGATCTGGATGCGCTGCCCTCCGAGATGAGAACCATTGAAGGGGTTGAAGTAGCATTTCTTTTGCGTGAAGTCGGTGTTCCGGATGTAATCAAGGTCAATATCAGGTCTAAAGATTGTTTCGATGCTGCCGCCTTTGCTATCCAATATGGTGGCGGCGGGCATGTCCGCGCCGCAGGCATGACACTGGAAGGCATCAGTCTGGCCGAAGCTGAAGCTATGGTCATGCGCGAAGCCAGCGCTATTCTTCAAGTTTGCTCCGCACCGGGTGATAAGTGAAGTTGGAACAGATGGAAAGCGGTATTCTGCTGCTCGATAAACCGGCTGGCCTTACTTCATTCGACGTTGTGGCACGTAGCCGTAAAATGCTGGGGACCCGCCGGGTCGGCCATCTAGGCACATTGGATCCTTTTGCCACCGGTATTCTGCCTCTGGTCTTTGGCAAGGCAACCCGCCTTTCACAATATCTAATGGAACACGACAAGCGCTACCAGGTTACGCTGGAGCTGGGGCTTGCTACAGATACGCAGGATCGGGATGGAAGGGTCGTAGCCGAAAAACAGTTGACAGTGGAGCATTTGCAGCATTTGCTGCAGGATGATTGCAAACTGATCAGGCAGGCAGTTGCTGATCTGGAAGGCGTCAGGGAGCAATTGCCACCGCTGTATTCCGCTGTCAAAATTGATGGCAAACCTTTATATAAATATGCTCGTCAAGGAAAAGATGTCAAGAGGTCAACACGTCAGGTTGAAGTCTATCAGGCCGACTTGATAGGAGTCAGACAGGATAAATCATATTTACGCCCTGAGTGTGAGACAGTGCTGCTGGACTTGATGGTTTTTTGCAGCAAGGGCACCTATATCAGAGTATTGGCGGCTGAGCTGGGACAAATGCTGGGCAGTTTAGCTTATGCCGTGGCTTTGCGCCGCTTGGCAGTTGGCAGCTTTACGGTTGCAGAGGCGCTGGAACTGACACAGGCTGAAGAGTTGTTCTCTGACATATATCAGGCGGACAGTGCTGCTTGGCGTTCACATCTGGCACAGCGAGGGCAGATACTGGCGATGGCTCAGGCTATGAGTGAATATCCGTCCTACCGGCTCAATCGTGAGGAGGCACTGGCTATTGCTGCAGGCATGATGATTAGTTGCCGTACTCCGTCTGCCGAACTGCAATGCCGACCTGTCGCTGGTCCTGTGCAGCGTACCACAGGGGGGCGCCTTCGATATAATATTGTTTGCTTGCTCTGGCAGGATGATCTGCTGGCTATAGGCTCTCCGGTGGAGCAGGGGGGGAATTTACTGATTAAGCCGGAGACGGTTTTTGTGACTCGTGCTGAGATTATTTGAGAGGAATTGAGGTATTGTCGCTGATGAAAGTCTATCTTGCGGATGATATCTGGCCGGTCGAGTTTGAGCGCAGTGTGGCGCTGGGGACTTTTGATGGTGTTCATCTGGGTCATCAGGCTTTGATTCGGGCCTTGTTGGCAGATGCTGAGGAATCGGGACGGGTTCCGTCAGTTTTCACTTTTTCCGATCATCCTGACTTGGTTTTTAGGGATCGGGAGACATTCCCGGGCTTGACTATGACCATAGAAGAAAAAGTGAAAATTCTGGCTGGGCTGGGGGTGGCGGAGGTATTTTTGTTTCCTTTGGCGCCGCAAATTTACCGCCTGTCGGCGACGGAGTTTTTGCGGGATCTGCTGCAGAGCAGTCTGAATGCCGGAATGATTGTGGTGGGTGAGGATGCCAGATTCGGCTCCGGCCGCAGCGGAGATACCGAGTTCCTATGCGGCTGGGGCAGGGAGAACGGAGTGAAAACCGTCATTATCGAAGATCTGTATTTTGAGGGGGAGAAGATTTCCAGTACGCGTATTCGCAGTCTGCTGCAGAAGGGGAGACTGAGGCAAGCGGCTGAGCTGTTGGGGCGCAGCTTTGGTTTTAGGGCGGAAGTACAGTCTCCGATAGGCGTTGAAAATGCTAAGGGACAGTTGGAGATTGGACTGCGCTATCCGGCGGGAATTGTTGTGCTTCCTCCCGGAAAATATCAGGTGGAAGTATTTCCGGACTCGGTCGGCTTTGAGCGGAGAGCTGAGTTGCCTTTGCTCTGGCAGACAGAACTTGAAATGGCTGTAACTGGGGACGGACCACGGCTGAAGCTGTCGGTTCCTCAGGGAGTGCAGCCGGAGAATTCCGCTTTGTATCTGAATTTTGCAGATTCGCAGTAGCGCCAAGTGAGGTCTAGTGTTTTGGTGGCTCTGATAGCGTTGGACTTTGCAGTCATATCGGATATGGTATCTGGCTGGAAGTGACTTGCTTTATGGTAGAATTATTCTCTAATAAGGAGATAAACAGACATGGCTGATTATTTAGTTGATTTTCCCGGACTCGGTATTTTTGATCTGCCTATCAACCGTACAGTGGTATCTTTTGAGCTCTTTGGTCGGCATATCAGTATCTACTGGTATGGTGTGATCATTGCCCTGGCCTTTTTGCTTTGCATATTCCTTAGTATGAGGCAGGCCAAACAATTCGGTATGACTAGTAACCAAATTGCGGATTATTATTTACTGATTATTCCTCTGGGAATGCTGGGCGCCAGGCTATATTATGTCGTTTTTCAGCGCGATACCGTTGGCCTCAGTCTGAAAGATATATTTGATACCAGAAGCGGCGGACTGGCATTTTATGGCGGCGTGATCGGTGGTATCCTGGCCATCATTATTATAGCTAAAATCAAGAGACACAAACTGAGCAGAATCTTTGATTTTTTCGCAGTCTACCTGCCTCTGGGTCAGGCGATCGGGCGCTGGGGCAATTTCTTTAATCAAGAGGCTTTTGGCATTAATACGAATTTACCTTGGGGTATGTACAGCAACGGTACTGAAGCCTATATCCGTTCTCTCAGTGGTGTAGAGCGTAATCTGCTGCCAACGCTGGATCCGTCGCAACCAGTTCATCCGACTTTTCTCTATGAATTCATCGCTAATCTGCTTATTTTTGTTATCCTGCTGCAGGTGCGTAAGCGCGCGAAACGTCCTTTTACAACGATGGCGACTTATTTTCTACTCTACGGTTCGGTGCGTTTTCTGGTCGAGGGACTACGCACGGATCCGCTTTATATTGCCGGTACGGATTTCCGTGTGTCACAGGTACTATCGGCTGTAATGATTGCCGGTTCTCTGGTTTTCCTGTTGGTTTCCAGCTTTATCAAGCAGCGGCATCCTGAGCGAGAAGTGACAGTAGCTATACCTGTTGCAGGGGCAAATGAGACTGATAAGGCGGTTGTTTCGTCTGAGACAGAGGTCGAGTTAGAGGAAGCTGAGGTCGAGTTAAAGGAAACCGAAGTCGAGTTAGAGGAAGCTGAGGAGACAGAAGATATAGGAGGAGCAGCAGAAGAAGACTCAGAGAGTGATTTGACCGCTGTGACGGCAGTAGCCGATACTGCTGAGGGCGATCAGACTGCTGAGGATGATAAGGCTGATGAGAATGATCAGACTGATGATGACAAGCCTTTAGACTGATAGGAGAACTATGCTCAGAAGCTCCAATCCGAATCAAAAATATGCTTTAAAACGTTCCGGCAGCGATCAATCCCGCGCCGCTATTTTCTTCTCTGCCATGGATTATTGGATTCTTGTGCCGGTAATGATTATGGTTCTGATCGGACTATATGTGCTAAATAAGGTAGCAGCAGATGGTGTAGGCACTACACTCAGTTATCCTTCCGGTTTTTATCGTCAGGTGGGCGCCGTATTGCTTGGTTTAGCGCTGGCGATCATTATTTGCCTGATGGAGTTGCCGACCTTGAGATTATTCGGATCAATCGTCTATATCGTTGCTGTACTATTACTGATTTATGTTAAGATTGACGGCTATTCCCTGCGCTCCTTTACCGGCGCCGACAGCTGGATCAAATTTCCTGTAATTGGTTCACTCCAGCCGTCGGAACTGGCAAAAACCGGTATTGCTATGGTTGTAGGCAATATTTTGGCGGAGATGAAATCCGGCAAGCGTAACTATCTGGACGGTGGCATCAGGATTGCCCTGGTCTCCGGTTTTCCGTTTTTGCTAATAATCACTGAGCCGGATTTCGGTACTTCAATGACGATAATTTTTATGGTTGCAGTGATGATTTTTGTCTGGGGTATCCGCTGGAGATATGTCCTTATCACAGCCGGGGCATTTGTAATCGCACTGCCTTTAATCTGGAATAATGTCCTGAGCGGGGTAGGACAAAACCGGATTTTGACTTTTCTGTTTCCCGGTCATGACAAAAGGGCAAGCTATCATATTTCACAATCGCTAACTGCTGTCTCTTCAGGTGGCATTACCGGCAGTGCCGGTCAACCGGTTAATGTACCGGTCAAAGAGTCTGACTTTATATTTTCTGCTGTCGCCGAGTATATGGGCTTGATTGGAGTAGTAGCCTTGGTAGTCTTGGTTGCTATTTTCATTACCCGTACCTTGTTGGTTTCTTTTGAGGTAGTAAGGGATGATCCGGCTCAGGGCTATATTATGATTGGGCTGATCTCAGTTATGGCATTCCATTATATTGAGAATATGGGTATGACGGTAGGTCTGCTTCCTATCACCGGGATTCCGCTGCCTTTTGTCAGCCATGGCGGTTCAGCTATGGTTTCCAATTTTATTTCACTAGGTATTATCTTGAATATTTCTATGAATCAGCGCATGCTGGCTATGCAGTCAGGCTATTAACAGTTCCCATTTAATCGATAAAATAGCCGGAAAAGGCTAATTTCTATTTGACTTTCGCACTTGCCCATCCGCGCAGATCACAAAATCTATCCAAGCCAAATAGACAACTTGAGTGAAGATGCTGAAAGGCATTTTTTTAATTTTTTTGCTGAAATCAGGCGGCGGAAGCTAATATTAATAATTTCTTCATTATTATTGACAAATTAATTTGCTTTTTCAATTGACAGCAGTTAGAATAAGCAGAAAGGTGGAGCAAAGTGTCACGTTAGTATTTGATTGTGGAGTAAAAGTAGCGGATAATTGCTTCAAAAACGGTAAAGGAGACACCTGTGGCCAGGTATACACATATCATTGATAAAAAGGGTCGTGTGATAGTGCCTGCCCGCTTGCGTGAAAACCTGACCGGTACGCTTCATATCACAGGCAATCTGGATCCCGGTTATTTGACGCTTTACACTAGTGAGCAGTTCAACTCAATTCGCGCTCAATTATTGCAGTTATCAGGAACAGATCCTGATGTCCGTCGTTTTCAGCGCTTTATTATCGGCGAAGCTGTAGTTTGTGAAATTGACAGTCAGGGTCGCATCTCAGTCAGTTCAAATCTCTGGGATTTGATTGGTGTAGGTCCGGGTGATGAAATCTGTTTTATCGACATGATTGATAAAGTCGAAATCTGTTCTGAACAGTTCTATCAGGAGCAGAAAGCTCATGAAGATCCGATTGCCGGCCTTGACTTGAGTAAGTTCGATGTCAAGGGATTGTAGCTTGGGGCATATTCCTGTCCTTGCCACTGAGGTTATCGAGGCGCTGAAGATTGTACCGGATGGCAGATATGTCGATTGTACGGCAGGGGATGGCGGACATAGTTCGCTGATACTGTCGAAACTTAGTGCAAAAGGTAGTCTGATCGCCCTGGATCGTGATTGCGAGGCCTGTAAGACAACCAAGTTGAAACTAGACAAGATGAACGCAGAAGGGAACTGGGAAGTAGTGAGAAATAATTTCTCTACCCTGAAACAAATTCTGCAAGCGAGGGGCATTGAGTCTGTAAATGGAATTTTGGCAGATCTGGGTGTGTCTTCCGTCCAGCTGGACCAGCAGGAACGAGGTTTTTCCTACCAGCAGGATGGTCCGCTGGATATGCGAATGGATAAAACCGGCGGAGAGACTGCGGCGCAATGGCTAAGCCGGGTCACTCAGTCGGAATTACAAAGAGTCCTGAGTGAATATGGTGAAGAAAGATATGCCGGGCGTATCTCACAGGCCATCATTAGAGCGAGGGATAACGCTGCAATTTCAACGACTGCGGAATTGGCAGAAATTATTGTTAGAAGCATGCCCGCCGCTTCCCGGCGTGAAAAGCAGCACCCGGCTCGCAGGAGCTTTCAGGCCATCAGGATTGCTATCAATAATGAGCTGGCAGAGCTGGAGCAGTTATTGGATCAACTGCCCGGCATAATGGCAGACCGGGGAAGAATAGTTATCATTACTTTTCATTCCCTGGAGGACAGACTGGTGAAGCAGCGTTTTAGACAGTGGGAAAGGCCGTGTATTTGTCCGCCTGATCTGCCGATATGTGCCTGTGACGGAGAGTCCGTCGGCACTATAATCAATGTTCCGAATGACACGGCCAGTGTAGAGGAGCTGCAAAACAATCGGCGTGCTCGCAGCGCGCGCTTACGAGTATTTGAGAGGAGGCTGGCATGAATCTATATGAGCATGGCAATTTGGCCTTAAAGGGCAATTTGGCGCCGGAATTATATCCGTATACATCGCCCGGACCTTTGCCACTTCCTGATTATGAGACGGAAAGGCGCAACCGTGAGCGCAGACTGCACAGACTGCAGTATGAGAATAGTATCTACTTGAACTACAAACAAGGAACTCGCGCCAGAAGCAGACATCTGTTTAGCCTGGTTCTGGTAGTTATTGCAGCTGTGGCGGTACTAGGCATTTCAGTTTTGCGTTACGCCAAAATTACGGAACTGAACTTCTCAAATGTCAGATTAAATCGAGAAATTAAAGAATTGGAAATCGAAAATTCTCTGATTCAGAACGCTATCATCAACAAAATTAATCTAGATGAGATCAGAGAGAATGCCCGTACGGAAGCTGGACTGCAACAAGTAAGTCCACAGCAAATCGTACAGCTGGATTTTAGTGTAAGCGATAAAGTGGTGTATACAACAGGTTCTGCCAGTGAAATGGAATACGATTTTGCAGTCGATACTGTAATAGATTGGGTAATGGATCAGCGTCAATCCCAACCATAGGAGCGCTTTTCTGTGTTATTTAGAAAGAGCAGAGGACAAAATGATATAACCAAGTCAACTCAACATGACGACAGAATGTCACATGTTGATTCTACTGTTTCCAGAGCGAAATCCGGAAGCTCGCGCCGGGCGGGCAGAAAAAAAACGGCCCGTGGTGTAAGAGTTATCCGGTTTTTATCTCTGGCGATCAGTCTGGTAGCGATTGTTATTTTGCTTAACCTGTATCAAATCCAAGTCAAAAAATATGATAGATATGTAGCTGCCGGTGCGAATCAGCAATTCATCATGCAAAGAAGCCAGCCCAAACGCGGCGATATTTATGATAGCGATGGTATTTTGATTGCATCTTCAGTTATCAAATACAGTATCGGTATTACCCCGTCTAATGTTCGTTCTATTAATAAAAGAGTTAATGAGACGGAAATAATCGACTTTACTTCCGCTACGCTCGAAATTCCCGTTGAAAAAATGAGATCCTGGTTGGAACAGAAGGAGCGCAGCTATATTCAGATTGCTAAGAATGTACCGGAGGAAAAAGCGGAAATCCTGAGAAGCTGGCTGGCCAAGAACAGAGTAGGTGGCTATACTTTCGATCTTACTTCCGAGCGTTTGTATAATAATGGCGACTTGGCCGGCCAAGTCGTTGGCTTTACCCGTTTTGAGGATCAGAAGCTGCAAGGAGTTGCAGGGCTTGAAGCTTATTATGATACAATCCTGAGCGGCGAAGCAGGGTATAGTTACGCCAGAAGAGATAATTACCGCAATCACGGAACGGTGCCTTTCTCCATCCCTACTGACCAGCAGAAGGTTGATGGTGCGGATATGCATTTGCATCTCAATCTGAAAATGCAAGAAGTCCTACAACATGAATTGGAGCAGATTGCCGGGGTGGCAGGTTTAAATACCGGTGTAATGGGTCTGGTAATGGATGTAAATACCGGATGGATTTATGCCATGGGACAAATTCCAACAATGCAAAGCCAGTATCCGACAGCCGTGCCCGGGGGAATCGACCCGCACTATTGGAATCCTGATCTTGATAAGATGGTCAATCAGCTCAGTTCGCAAGTCTGGCGGAATGCGATAATATCCGATGTGTTTGAGCCCGGGTCAACCATGAAAGCAGTTACAGCTGCCATTGCTTTTGAGGAAGCGGCGGTGACCGAAGCGACGGAATTTGATGACAGTCCAATTGAGGTCATGAACCATACCATTAGTTGTTTGTTAAAAAGCGGCCATGGCGTTGAGAGTGTGGCACAGGCCTTTGTCAATTCCTGCAACCCTGTTTTTGTCCAAATCGGGCAGAGGATCGATCAGGATCTATTTTACGATTATCTCAGGACCTATGGCTTTATGGACAAAACGGGAATTGATCTGCCGGCAGAAACCAATACTATTTTTCACGACAGACCCAGCAAACTGGATTTTGCCAACATTACCTTTGGCGAATCAGTGGCTGTGACACCTCTTCATATAGCCCGTGCCTATGCTGCTATCGTCAATGGCGGTTATCTTGTTCAGCCGTCAATAGTTAGAGAATTTGTCAATCCTGACGGCGTAACGGAGAAAGTTGCTGCAGGACAGCCGGTGCAGATTATTTCGGCAGAAACCTCGGCCAGAATGTGTAAGTTGCTGAAGGAGGCGGGAAATGTCAGCTATCTGTCAACATTCGGTTGTGCAGGTCTTGAGATCGGCGGCAAAACCAGTACCTCTACCGATGAATTTGATCAGCAGAATACCTATTCTTTTATCGCTGTAGGACCAAATGAATCAGCAGATATTCTTTGTATGATACTGGTTAAGAAGCCAGTAAATAAATTTCCCAGCAGTGCGATTGTAGCTCAACATACCAAAAGATTGATGGGCAGAATTATGGATCTGAGGGGTTATCAGCGTGATTACAATGCCAATGAGACAGCCAAGCTGGCTAAAAATGTCCGCTTGCCTGATATCAATGGTCTGACATATAGTGAGGCTGCTTTTACATTATCGGAACTGGATCTATATGGTTTTCGCGCCCATCCTGAGATGGGTTATGATGACAAAGTGGCTTATCTGAATCTGACACCCGGTTCTGAAGTGGCGGTGGGATCAACAATCTGGTTGACCGACGGTGGAGATACAACTCAGGTTAATGTACCTGATTTTTCCAATCTGGACTATCATAGTTGCATCTGGCTGGCTGAATCAGCGGGAGTAGTTCTGAGGACTCATGGTTTACCCACACAGGGAGTAGTTTCGCAGAGCCCGGCACCTTCCAGGCAGCAGATTGACGCACAAGAAGCTGACGAAGTTGGGGCACCGCAGATAGATCAAGCGATAGAGAATCAGGCACAAGGCAAAGTGGCCAGAGGATCAGTAATCGATATCTGGTTTGAAGAACCGGACGAATAAATGAGGGAAAAAAGAAAAATGACTGTTTGCAGTCACTGTTCTATACTAAGCAAGGTGATATTGACGGGGGATAGAATATGAAGACAAGATTTTTGCCCAACCAGCTCCAGCAATGGACGGGCGGCAAACTGATACGAAGTAAAAATTCTGCCAATGATACCGAGATATTTTATCCCGGTATTTCGACTGATACCAGATCACTGGTACCGGGCGAAGTATTTCTGGCTTTACGGGGCGAGAATTTTGACGGGCATAATTTTATTGATCAGGCGATCAAACGGGGAGCAGGTATGCTCATTATGGATGCCAACTCCGCCCAGGCACAGGAAATGCAAAACCGGATTCATGAACCGGGGGCGCCGGAACTATTGCTGGTCAGTGATACTTTGGTTGCCTATATGAAAATAGCTGCCGGTTACCGGCAGACATTAGAGACGACAATCATCGGCGTTACAGGTTCAGTAGGCAAAACCACAACCAGGCGTATGGTCCATCAGATTTTGAACTCTCAGCTCCGCACAGAACAATCAGATGCCAATCTCAATAATCAAATTGGTCTATCCTATACCATCTTGAGTACGAATGCTGAAGCTCAAGTCCTGGTGGCTGAGATTGCTGTAGATAGAATCGATGAAATGGCTGAACTTTCTGCTTTAGCTCGGCCGGATATTGCTATCATCACTGGCATAGGCTACAGTCATGCTCTGTATTTTGGCAGCCGGGAAGCGATTCTAAAAGAGAAAACGGATTTACTGCGCGATATGAAGGATAATAGTCTGGTTTTGCTCAACGGCAATGATGCCAGTCTCAGATCCTGGGCTATAGCTAACAAAGAAGATACACGCTTCGCCACCTGGTTTGTTTCCAGCCTGAAATATAAAGATGAAATCCTGGCGGAAGGTTTTCCTATCTTCTGGTATGAAGACCTGACTCTTACAGCTGACAGTACTGATTTCAGAGTCAAATGCAGCTTTACTCCTGAAGAAAGCTGGCCGATCCATCTGCCTTTTGCAGCTTCGCATTTGACGGAATCTACTATGTTCGGACTTGCCTGTGCCTATGTGCAGGGCTTGGAAATGAATCTTGCAGCACAGGCTGCAAGCGACTTTGTGAATACCGGTGCCAGACAGCAAATAAGCATGTTGGAGCAGAATATCTTACTCTTAGATGATTCGTATAATTCTTCACCGGAAGCTATGACTAGCGGTTTAACTACCCTATCTCATATTTCTGAATCGGCTCAACGAATTGGTGTCTTTGGTGATATGAGAGAGTTGGGTCAATATGCTCGCAAGCTCCACCTTGAGGTTGCCGATCAGATAATTGACATGAGTTTCCGCGAGATTTATCTCATAGGAGAGGAAATGCAGCGAGTAGCTGAGTATTTGCATACGAAGGCGCCAACCATCAAGACCAGATGGTTTGAGGATCGGGATACGATGGCACAAGAGGTGCTGGAGGCAATTCGTCCTAGGGATGCGATCATGGTAAAGGCTTCCCGTTATTTTGAACTTGAACATATTGCCGATGCCATTAAATTGCGCTTTGGTGGGAAGTAGGCAGACAATGACACCTTTTTGGCAAGCTGTGATTTTGTTTTTCGTTATGTTAATCGGAACGGTTTTGACCGGTCTGATCGGCTTGCCTTTAATCAGGAAATTTCAACTGGTTCAAACTGTCCGGGATGATGGTCCCAAGACTCATTTTGTCAAATCGGGCACACCAACATTCGGTGGTATTTTTTTTCTGCTGCCCTTGACAATAATTGCCATCATTCTGCCGCTGGCAAGACCCAAGCTACTGAGCTTCAGTGTCGTAGCTTTACTGATGCTGCTATTCAGCTTAGTAGGTTTTATTGATGACTTTATAAAAGTGAAAGTTAACAAAAAGGGTTTGTCTGTCAGTCAAAAGACGATTCTATTAGGACTTTTTTCAGTCCTTTTTACGCTCTGGTATCTGTTTGTGATGACCGATGACCCCATCTTGATCTTACCGTTGGTACGAAAGGTTCTGGTAATCAGTGGTTGGTGGAAGCTCTTGTATGGTGTTTTTGTAGTTCTATTTATTTTCTATATAAGCAATGCGGTTAATATTACGGATGGGCTTGACGGCTTGTTGTCCGGCTTGACTGTAATTACCAGCCTGTTTTTAGCCCTTACTGCCTGGCTGCTTAAAGACTTGATCGAGACCTATTTCCCTGCCATGCTGCTAAGCATTGTGCTGGCAGCAGGCTGTCTGGGTTTTTTAGTTTTCAATCGCCATCCTGCTAAGATATTTATGGGCGATACAGGCTCTCAGGCTCTTGGCGCTGGTTTCGCAGGCATTACTTTGATGCTTGGCGTCCCTTGGCTGATGCTGATAACGGGCTTTGTTTTCGTTTTTGAAGGACTATCAGTTGTGCTTCAGTTTCTGTACTTCCGACGGACAGGCGGTAAGCGTATTTTCCGAATGGCGCCGATCCACCACCATTTTGAGTTATGCGGCTGGAAAGAAACAAAAGTTGTTGTGGTATTCTGGTTGGTAGCGATTATATGTGGAGCGTTGGGGCTGCTGACCATTTATCCCTTTTAACGGTGATGTATTATGAGTGCTATGAATCAAAAGCAAAAATCGATCCAGTCTCTCGATCAAAATGCGGACTATTCCGGATTTCGCAAAATGGATCTGCCACTTTTGATCATCTGTTTGATTCTGTGCACCTTTGGCTTGGTGATGATGTTTAGTTCGAGCATTAGCATCAGTTTTGCCAGAACCGGCGATAGTTCAAGTGCCTTGATTAGCAAGCAGATTGGCATTACCGGTGTTGCACTTTTAGCCTCAATTTTTATGGCCAGATTTGTCCATCTGAATTTTTTCCGCGGGCGCTGGTTCAGAAATACCCTATATATTGTGGTTACGGTTTTTCTGGCCTTAGTTCTGATTAGAGGACAGACAATTAACGGCGCTAAGCGCTGGCTTGACTTGAAAATCTTTACTTTTCAGCCATCAGAGGTGGCCAAATACGGCGCCGTACTCTGGCTGTCGCTTGAACTTGAACATCTGAAACAGCAGATGCAGAAACTCAAAAATAAATGGCGTGATCCCTGGCAGAAATTCTGGCGACAGGGTTGGCATCTTTTGACCTTGCCGGCCTGTAAGATGTTGGTCTGGTTTGGACTGATTATTGTCCAACCTCATTTTTCGGCAGCACTTATCTTTGCTATTGTTGTGTTTGCTATGTTTTTATTTGCTGGATTACAGCGGTCAGTCTGGATATCCGGCTCCATTCAGTTAGTGGCTATTTTGCTGATCCTGGGACTACTGCTTCTCGTTATATTGCCCTGGTTTACAGGTATGAGCAATAGTGACTTTTTATCCAAAAGATTTGCCCATGTCTTTAGGCGCCTGGATGCTTATCAGGATCCGGGCAGTGTATCTGCCGATGATATTATGCAGATCAAACAAGCTCAGATTGCGTTAGGATCCGGCGGATTGACTGGGGTTGGTCTTGGTCGCAGCGTGCAGAAGATGAACTGGCTGCCGGAAGCGCATAATGATTATGTTCTGGCCATTATTGGAGAAGAACTGGGTTTTCTCGGCACAGCGTTTATTCTTCTGCTATTTATAGCTTTTATGTTTCGTGGTTTCAGTGTAGCTCTGGGCGCAAAAAGTAGAGCAGGTCTAATGATTGCCGCCGGATATACTTTCTTTATTGTTCTGCAGGCGCTGATCAACTTCGGTGTAGCAACTAATCTATTGCCTGCTACAGGTATTTCTTTACCTTTCTTTAGTTCTGGCGGTACAGCGAATGCCTTTTTTGTTTTGGCGGCAGGTATGATCCTGCTCGTATCCAAATGGGATCAAAAAGAAGATCCGGAATTGAGTCGTATCTTAGTCAGAAATAGGCGTGAGCAACAACAGAGCGTTGTTGCAAACTCGAACCAACAGGAAGTAGGTACAGCCAGTTGAAGCGGATGGCATCAAAAAGAAATTTTACGATGTTGATCGGAGCTGGCGGTACCAGCGGACATATTAATCCTGCCTTGACTTTGGCCAACTATACCAAAGAACAGAACCCGGAAGCGGAGATAGTATTTTGCGGTTTGAAGGACAGCCTGGAAGCAGAAATTGTTGCTAGAGCAGGCTATAAACTGGAATACATCAGGGCAGTTGTCTTGCCTTCGCGCGGCAGTCGTAAAAAATTGCGCTGGCTGCGTGAGAATATTTCGGGAGTCTGGCAATGCCTGAAATATATCAGGCGATATAAACCTGATATTGTTGTCAGTACAGGTGGTTTTGTGGGCAGTCCCCTGGTTTTTGCCGGGTTATTATTAAAAAAACCGGTATTGCTCCACGAACAGAATGCCTTACCTGGTAGATCCAATCGCTTTTTCGGACCTTTTTGTAAAGCTGTCTGTATCAGTTTTGCGGAAAGTGTCAAATACTTTAAGCGCAAGACCAGAACTGTTCTTACAGGAAATCCGGTATCTGCAGGCTTCTTCAAACTGACTAAAGAAGAAGCACGGCGCAAACTTAACATTGCAGAGGATGTGTTCCATATTGTAATGATGGGGGGCAGTCTAGGTGCCAGGTCACTGAACAACGCTGTAGCTGATCTGGTTGAGTCCGGTAAATGGGCTGCTATGATTGCAGAATATCCGAATCTATTTCTGACGATCAGCACAGGTATGCAGCGCGGTAAAGAAATATGCCGACAGCTGTCAGCAGTACCAAATATTACGGCTAGTGAATATCTTTATGACGGCCTGTTCTGGATGGCTTCGGCCGATCTTTTTGTCGGCAGGGCCGGGGCTATGACCTGTGCTGAGCTGGCAGCACTTGGTTTACCGTCAATTCTGATTCCTTATCCGTATGCGGCGGACGATCACCAGACTTTTAATGCCAGAACTTTAACGGATGTTGGTGCGGCATTGATGTGCCGTGATCAGGAATTTTCAGCCGAATATCTGCATGAGCAGATCCTTATGCTTATAAAAGATCGTGTGGGCCTGGCGACTATGGGTAAACAAGCCAGAACAAAAGCTCTGCCTAATGCCACAGCTAAAATTCACGATACTCTATTGCGGGTAATCAGAAATGGCAGGGATTAGACAAAAAAGCAAGAAGAGAGAAAATATATCCTATCCTCAGTCGCGATCTCATGTGAGCAGACATGAAACAAGTGTAGCAGGCAAAGCCAAAAAATCTGCAAAAACTCTGCCGGCGAATCGGGCTGCCACTGTTGATTATCCGTCAGAAAATCAGCGGTATCCGGCAGATGGCGCTACAAAAACCGGGCTAAGTCTATTTGCAAAACTCTTTGCCGTTTTTGCGATCGCCTTGGCCCTGATTACATTGATTGTTCTATTACCTGCATTTAGGCTAGACCATGTTGACATTACCGGCAATGTTGATATCGCTACAGCGGATATACTATCTGTAGTCGATCTCGAACCTGAACGTCACGCTTTTCTAGATTTAGGACCCGGTCTACTCAATTATCTTACCCTGCGTTACGGTGCTTTGGAGACAAAGTTGCTGCAAGCTTTTCCGGAGCTGGCAACCGTCAAAGCCCGTTTCTCTTGGCCATCAGGAATTCTGATTCAGGTTACGGAACGGGTTGAAACTGCTTGTATAAGAAATGGACTGAAATACGCTCTGGTTGATAGCACGGGAAAGGTGATTCGCCTAGTTGATTCTCCGCCGGAATATTTGCCCGTGATTGAAGAATTCAATAGTCTGGAACCACTGACACCGGGTAGACAGCTCAGTGAAGATGAGATGAAATTGCTGGAGATCTGCACGGAAATTACGGCACAATTAATTTTATCGGACAAAGCATTTCCCGAGTCCAAATCACTCATTGATTTAACTAAATCTATTAGTCCTCAGGCTAACGGTTTTGCCACCTTGATTCTACAGTTTGATAATGAAGCGATCTGGCGAGTTAAGGTTTCTGACAGTCGCAGTTTGCCTGAAGCAATCAGAAAATTGCATGAAATGACCGAAAGTAGAAAACTACTTGACCAGGGCTCGGGACAACTGGATTTGACAGCGGATATGATTGTATTCAGGCGTGACAATCCCTGAATTACTCAGACAGGAGGACGAGATGCTGCCTTTAATCGGATTAATTATTGGATTAGTGATCGGGCTGGTATTGAATTTCCAGATACCGGAAGTCTGGTCAGTATATGTTGCTGTTGTGATCCTGGCGGGAATTGATGCGCTGCTAGGGGGAATGGAAGCTGCTTATCGCAAGCGTTTCAGTAATATTCTGTTTGTGACCGGCTTTATCTTGAATGCAACGACTGCAGTGGCTTTAACTGCACTGGGTCAGCAACTGGCTTTTGATTTAAGCCTAGTTGCTGTTTTTGCTTTTGGCATTAGGATTTTCAAAAACTTAGGTCTTATTCGCAGATACTTTATCCAGGATATCCAAAAACGCATAGAAGCATCCAAAACAATTAAGAAATAAAAATGAAATAAAGAGGTAATAACATCTCGAAGCGGAAATGCTTAGAACTGAATTAATCTCAAAATAGTTTCTGCGAAAGATGTCATTACAACGAAACAACTATGTAATATTTATCGATAACTTCGGAATTAAGTCTTGTAATAATAAATATTATAGTGTAGAATTAGGTTCAAAATTATGCGAATACTGCTCCGGATGTATTTTGATCACAACAAAGTTGTAATATTGTAATGACAACTATGTAGGATTAGTCGGCATCCGGCCACTTTCGAAAGGAGTTGCTGAAATTGGCTGATTTTCAACTGGGATTTGGTATGGATGACGATCTATACGCTAATATCCGTGTGATCGGAGTTGGCGGTGGTGGCTGTAATGCCGTTGACCGCATGATCAATGATGGCGTACAGGGGATTGAGTTTATAGCTGTGAACACTGACCATCAGAGTCTGGCTAAGAGCCTGGCCTCTGAGCGCATTCAGATCGGTTCTAAGGTTACCAGGGGTCTGGGTGCCGGAGCACATCCTGAGACAGGACAAAAGGCAGCAGAGGAAAATATTGAAGAGATATCCAAAGTGCTTGAGGGCACGGATATGCTCTTTATAACTGCCGGCATGGGCGGTGGTACTGGGACAGGAGCTTCACCTGTTGTAGCAGCAATTGCTCGGAAAATGGGTATTTTAACAGTGGGTGTTGTTACTATGCCTTTCCGCTTTGAAGGCGCTAAGAGAAGACAAAATGCAGAGCGGGGTGTTCGCGACTTACAGCAGTATGTTGATTCTCTTATCATCGTTCCTAATGATAAATTACTTGAGATCGCCAGTGATGATACTTCGATTGACGATGCATTCAGCATGGCGGACCGAGTTCTTCAGTATGGTGTATCCAGTATCTCCGATCTAGTGGCTGTCAATGGTATGATCAACCTTGACCTAGCTGACGTGCGCCGTGTAATGACTGATGCCGGCGTCTGTCATATGGGTATTGGCCGTGGCTCAGGTGAAAGTAGAGCTGCTACAGCAGTGAAACAGGCCATGAACAGTCCGTTGCTTGATACAACGATTGATGGCGCACACAGCATTATCATCAATTTTACCGGCGGACACGATATGAAAATCAAAGAGATTAATGAAGCTGCCTCTCAGGTTCGAGAAGCAGTATCGCCTGATGCGGATATTATCTTTGGTGCAGTGATTGATGAGAACATGCAGGATGACTTGCTTATCACGATTATTGCCAGCCGTTTTGATCAGGAGGGTATGCAAAAACAGGCAGTGCGGTCACAACAGACAGCAATAGCAGCAGCTCAGCCTATGTTTGCCACCGGTCGTCCTGTCGCTCCCGAAGCTTCTCGCAATACACAAGAAGATTTACCGGAGTTTTTAAGACCGATGCGCAAACAGGAACCGAGGAGAGTTGCGCCCGAACGAACGGCACATCCCGCTCAGAATGAAAGCCGTGAGCCGGTTGCATACAGTCAAAATCCAAACCGGCAAGCTAATGATGCAGCAATGGCAGATCTGATCTCGCGCGTTTCGGAGAGCACGATGTGGAGTCAGCGCGAGGAACCGGAAATTCTGGATGAGGCGCCCAGAACTCCAAGCGCTCCCAGGGGATCCGGTAGAAAACAGTCGAGCAAAGGTGGCAGAGTCCTGCCTTGGTTTTTACAGGATAGCGAAGACCAAGACTAAGCTACTTTGACAAGTTGTATTTACTTGAAGCTGTGCCGGACAGATCTGCTTGATCTGTCCGGTATTCTTTAGAAACGGAGTGCTGAACATGAAATGTCCGCATTGTGGCTACGATGGAGACAGGGTAATTGACTCAAGGCCTGTGGATGAAGGTATTGCTATACGTAGGCGTAGAGAATGCATGTCCTGCCTGGAGCGATTTACCACCTATGAGCGGGTCGAAAATATGTCATTAATGGTAATCAAAAAAGATGGTTCTCGTCAGCCCTTTGAACGTAATAAGCTGATTAACGGCATTTTAAAAAGTTGTGAAAAAAGACCAGTCTCCACACAGCAGATAACCAAAATTGTTGACACGATTGAACGCCAAATGGAAAATAGCCTGAGGAGAGAAATCCCAACGCGTGAGTTGGGCGAGTTGGTTTTGCAGCAACTGCGCGATATTGATGAAGTAGCCTATATTCGTTTTGCTTCGGTTTACCGGGAATTTGTTGATATCGGTTCTTTCTTTGATGCTATCAGCTCATTGACAGAAAGTGCCGACAGAAAAGATAATGAATAATCATGGATAAAACGGTTTTAATTGTAGATGATGATCCCAATATCAGTGAATTATTGCGCCTGTATTTNAGCAAGGACGGTTTCAAGGTGCANATTTGCTACAACGGCAATGACGCCCTTGATGCTTATCGGCATTCACAACCTGATGTTATTGTGCTGGATTTGATGCTGCCTGGCATGGGTGGATTTGATGTCCTGCGTGCTTTGCGCAAAGAATCGGATGTTCCGGTCCTGATTCTTACGGCCAGGGGCGATACGTTGGACAAGGTGGTCGGGCTGGAACTAGGGGCAGATGACTATATCGAAAAACCATTTGAGCCTAAAGAATTACTGGCTAGGGTTAAAGCTGTACTGAGGAGAATCCAGTCAGCTCCTGATAAAGCGAGGTCTTCTAGTGATGAAGATCAGCATAAGCCTGATATTATTACCTGGCCCGAGCTAATAATTGATCGCACTCGATATACTGTCACAATTGGGCAGCAGGAGATTGACATACCNCCTAAAGAACTGGAGCTTTTGTATTTTCTCGCCGGACATCCTGACCGGGTTTTTACACGGGAACAGTTGCTGGAAAATATCTGGGGTTTTGATTTTTTTGGCGGCACGCGGACAGTGGATGTACATATCAAGCGCATTAGAGAAAAAGTTGACAGTGTGCCGCATCCTGACTGGCGTATCAAAACAGTTTGGGGTGTAGGTTATAAATTCGAGACTTCTAAAGTTGAAGACTAGGTATGAAACGCCCGTCCTTCTTAAAATCTATTTATGCTCGGACTCTGTTTAGAGTTGCCTTTGCTATTCTGATCATATTTATCATCCTGGCGACGGTATATTTTGCTCTGTTTATTTCTGCCAGACGTGGACAGGAGACGACTTATCTAAGGCGTAATGCTGAAGAAATAGCTATCTTGGTTTCCCGGGGCATGAATAGAACCCGGACAGCCATCGAGAGAGCGGAGATTCCTTCCTATATCAGTCTCACCGGCAGGTCAACTGATTCGCTGGTTTGGTTGATCAATGCTAATGGCGAGTTGATCTATAATACAGGGATTCCCGCAACTACATATACTAAATTGCAGGAGGCAATCGATGACAGACAATTTTATAGACTGCCGTTTGCGGCACAAAATCGTTCACAAATTGTCTATAGCCAGATAGCCCGTAATTCTGAACTTGGCAAACTGCTGCCCAGAGATAACAGCTGGATGATAGCCAGTGCTCCTTTAACTTCACTGACAGGTGCTTATGCCGGTGAGATTATTCTACTGAGAGCTCTGTCCGCAGATTCACGTATTGAATTTTTCCAGGATAATTTAGTGCCGATTTCTTTTCTGATTGCCTTTTTTCTAGCCCTGATTGTGATTCTGCTGCTGTCTCGTGAAATCACGAAACCTATCTCACTGCTGGCTGATACGGCAGAGCGAGTCTATAGAGGCGATCTATCTGCCAGAGTGCCCATTCCGTCATCCGGTGTATCCGACAATCCGGAAGACAATCTATTGTCTTCTGACAGTGAAGAGTTTCAAGATGATGATTTAATTCTGCTGATACGAACTTTCAATACTTTGATCGAAAAATTTGAAACACAGGAAAAAGAACGCATGGATTTCATGAGTAGTATTTCACATGATCTCAGATCGCCAATTACGTCAATCAGAGGTTTCGTGGAGGGCATGCTGGATGGAACTGTGCCCACAGATCAGACGGAACATTATTTGAAGATTGTTCAGCAAGAAAGCATTCGTCTCCAGCAGTTGGTAAATGAACTATTTGAAATGTCTACAGTTCTGAGGAAAGACAATCTTTTGATGAGTATTTTCGATATGAATGAATTGATTGCTGATGTGATAGACAGCCACGAGCCACAATTACATGAGAAGAATATCACTTTGCAAGTTGCTCTAGCCTCTGATGATGAGTCACTCGTGATCGGCAATGACGAAGCGATCCAGCGCGTCGTTGTCAATATGCTTGGTAACGCCATCCGCTTTTGTCCCCTGAACGGTAAAATTCGAATCAGCAGTCGTATCACGGATAGCAAGCTCTACCAATTTGTGATTGAAGATAATGGCAGCGGTTTATCAGATAATGATCTTGAACATGTCTTTGACCGCTTCTACAAGGCCGATAAAGCCAGAAATTCGGAGGGCTCCGGTCTCGGCCTGTTCATTGCTCGCAATATCATTAAAGCACATGGCCAAATGATTGAAGCTGGCAATAGCACGATGGGTGGTGCGCTGTTTTCCTTCACTCTGGCTACACC
>JGI24708J26588_10000068_pt1 | contig 71833 bp, 61 predicted proteins | sample BioPla1DNA2_FD_26588 | JGI IMG/M metagenome (IMG submission 26588) | reverse complement strand
ACTAGCTAAACTTGTTAACCGTCCCCCCAAGTTGTATAATACTAGTGGGATTATAAACATAAGGAGCGGAAAAATGGATATTATAAAAATACTACAAACAGAATTATCACTTAAGCCCAAGCAGGTGAAAAATACAATAGAATTAATAGATGAAGGTAATACAATTCCTTTTATAGCAAGATACAGAAAGGAAGCTACAGGTAGCCTTAGTGATGAGGTGCTACGTGACTTCAATGAAAGATTAGAATACCTTAGAAATCTTGAGGCTAAGAAAGAGCAGGTTATTGAATCAATTAAGGAGCAGGAAGCCCTAACACCAGAGCTGAAGGCTAAGATTGAAAAGGCTACAACTATAACCCAGGTAGATGACCTATACCTACCATATAGGCCTAAAAGGCGAACGAGGGCTATAATAGCTAAGGAAAAAGGACTAGAACCCCTAGCTAATTTAATTTTGGCACAGGAAGAGGATATAGATCCTTTAGAGCAGGCCAAAGAATATATTTCTGAGGAAAAGGGAGTAGAAACTGNCCAGGATGCANTAGATGGGGCTAAGGATATAATAGCAGAAATCATCTCTGATAACGCAGATTATAGAAGCTATATTAGGGATTTTACCTTTAATAAAGGTCGTATAGTTACCAAGGCTAGGAATGATGAGGAATCAACTGTATTTGATATGTACTATGACTATGATGAGGAAGTGAAATCCATACCAGGACATAGAATACTAGCCATTAATAGGGGAGAAAAAGAAAAGGTTCTTTCAGTAAAGATTGAGATAAGTGAAGATGATGTATATAGATATTTAGGAAATAAGATAATAAAATGCAATTTTGATAATATAATAGTAGTGATTAAAGAGGTTATAGAGGATGCTTATAAGAGGCTAATAGCACCAGCTATAGAAAGAGAAATAAGAAATATGCTTACGGAAAAAGCAGAAGATGGTGCCTTAATAGTATTTAGGCAAAATCTTAATCAACTACTCATGCAGGCTCCTATACAAAATCGTGTTGTATTAGGGGTAGACCCAGCCTACCGTACAGGCTGTAAGATTGCAGTAGTAGATGGAACAGGGAAAAAACTAGANGATACAGTAATATTTCCTACACCACCAAGAAATGAGATAGAAAAATCTGAGCGTATACTAATGAATCTTATTGAAAAATATGATGTTGATTTAATAGCCATAGGTAATGGGACAGCTTCTAGAGAAAGTGAAAAGTTTGTAGCTGATATGATTAAAAAAATAGATAAGACTATCCATTATGTAATTGTAAATGAAGCTGGAGCATCGGTGTATTCAGCATCTAAGCTTGCAGCTGAGGAATTTCCAAAAGATGATGTGGGGGTAAGGAGCGCCGTATCCATTGCTAGGAGGATTCAAGACCCGCTTGCAGAGTTAGTTAAGATTGATCCTAAGTCGATAGGGGTTGGCCAGTATCAACATGATATGAATCAAAAAAGACTAGAAGAGACCTTAGGAGGCGTTGTAGAAGATACGGTAAATAGTGTAGGTGTAGATATAAATACGGCATCAGTATCCTTGCTTGAGTACGTAGCAGGTATTAAGAAAAGCGTAGCTAGAAATATAGTTTTATATAGGGAAGAGAATGGTAAATTCCAAAGAAGAACCCAGATTAAAAAAGTAAAGGGTCTAGGACCCAAGGCTTTTGAACAAAGTGCTGGATTTTTAAGAATTATGGATGGATCAAACCCCTTAGATAGGACTGGCATACATCCTGAGTCTTACTTGGCAACGGAGGATTTATTAAAAGAACTAGGCTACAATAAGGATGATATAAGCAGTAATCAGACAAAGGATATAAGCAAAAAAATAAATGATATATCTTCTATATCTGAAAAACTTGACATAGGAGAAATAACCCTTAATGATATATTAAAAGAGCTTGAGAAACCTGGAAGGGATCCTAGGGAGGATATGGAGAAACCTATACTTCATAGCGAAGTATTAGAGATTAAAGATCTAGAAGAAGGAATGATTTTAAAGGGTACAGTAAGAAACATTGTAGACTTTGGCGCCTTTGTAGATATAGGGGTACACCAGGATGGACTTGTTCACATTTCCAAGATGGCTGAAAGATATATCAAACATCCACTTGATGTAGTAAGTGTCGGTGATATAGTGGAAGTAAAGGTAATAAGCGTAGATGTAGAAAGAAGTAAAATAGGATTATCAATGGTAATTTGATGATATTGACATAAGTCCAAAAACATTGTATACTAGAGGCAAGAAAATAAAAAACCATAAAAAGTAATATGAAATTCTTCAGGGCAGGGTGAAATTCCCGACCGGCGGTATAGTCCGCGCAGGTTTATATATTTATAAACCTTGATTTGGTTAGATTCCAAAACCGACAGTATAGTCTGGATGAAAGAAGAGTTACATATGTTGTCATACTCTTTTTTGTATGCATATGTAGCAACCCGAATGTTGAATTTCAGGGTTGCTTTTGTATGGGCAAAAAAAGGAGAGTATAAATATGGAAAACCAAGAAAACAAGCTTTTTTCAACTCAGAACATTATAAGAATGGGATTTTTAGCTGCAGTGGCGGTGGTGCTTATGCAGTTTGACCTAAGCCTTCCCTTCTTATTCCCACCATTTTTAAAAATAGACCTAGGTGATGTACCAGCTGTAGTAGGTCTATTAGTAGTTCATCCATTATCAGGTCTAATTATACCCTTAATTAAAGTACTATTAGATATCTTAATTTTTGGAACGACTACGGGAGGGGTGGGGGAGTTTTCTAATTATATAATTAGTATAGCCTATTTAATACCACTAATGATTATAGTTCATAAAAACAAAAGTTTNAGGGCAATTCTTATAGGGATTTTCCTNGGGATTGTAACAACTACAATAGTGGGATGTATTAGCAATTACTTTATAGTTCTTCCCCTATATTCAAAATTTATGCCTATAGAGCAGATTATTGAAATGGGAGCTAAGCTTAACCCAGTAATTAATGACCTAAAATCCTTCGTAATATTTATAATGGGCCCCTTCAATATATTTAAGTCAACAGTAGTATCCATGGCCTCATTAATTGTAGTTAAGGCCATACTTCCAGCCATGCAAATATTAAGATCAAAACAAGCTTAAATCCTTATAAAAGATGCAATTAGCGTATATATGTTAATTGCATCTTTTTGTTTGCACAGATTATTGTATAGTGCTAGAATAGAATTAAAACATAGTGAAAGGAAATTTAATATATGCAAGTATTTGAAAGCTATAGTGAAGAAGGAACCCTAACTTTTGCAGCGGACTTAGGAAAGATGGCAAAGAAGGGTGATATTTTTTGTTTAATTGGAGATTTAGGTGTAGGAAAGACCGTATTTTCAAAAGGATTTGCCGAAGGAATGGGGGTGGAAGAACATATTACCAGCCCAACATTTACCATAGTCCATGAATATGAAGGAAACATTCCTCTATATCATTTTGATGTATATAGAATTAGTGATGAATCAGAAATGGAAGAAATAGGTTATGAAGAATATTTTTATGGAGAAGGGGTATGCCTAATAGAGTGGGCAGACTTAATTCCAGGTATAATTCCTAAAACAGCCAAATACATTACAATAGAAAAAAACCTAGAAGAAGGTTTCGACTACAGAAGAATAACAGTAAAAGAAGGTGAAAGTATATGAAAATACTAGCTATTGATGCATCAGGGATAGCTGCAAGTGTAGCAATACTAGAAGATGATAAGATAGTAGCTGAATATACTATTAACTATAAATTAACCCATTCACAGACATTAATGCCTATGATTAATGAAATTAGTCAGATGGTTGATTTGGATTTATCAAGTATAGATGCCATAGCCATAACAAGTGGGCCAGGATCTTTTACAGGACTTAGGATTAGTGCGGGAACTGCTAAAGGGATGGCATTTGGCTTAGATATTCCTATAGTGGAAATACCTACATTAGATGCCATAGCCCACAATATTCCATATACAGAACATAGTCTTTGCCCAATTATGGATGCTCGCCGGGAGCATGTTTACACAGCTACCTACAAATGGAAAGATGGAGTCCTAAAGAGGATGACTGATTACCAAGTTATTCCTATGAAACATGTAATAGAGAATATTAAAGCAGAAGATAATAAAACAATATTCCTAGGTGATGGGATAGATGTATATAAGGAAATGATAAGTAAGGAAATAGGAGAAATATCATATTTCGCACCCCCATCCTTAAGATTACAAAGGGCAGCTACAGTTGCTCTTATGGCAATGGAAAAGTTTCAAAGAGGAGAAACAGTATCACATATGGAATTTGCACCAACCTACCTTAGACCATCCCAGGCAGAAAGAGAATATAATGAAAAAGCAAAAAGGAAAAATAATGATTGATATATTACCACTTACAGAAGAGTATCTAGAAGAAACCTACCAGTTAGAGAAACTTTCCTTTTCAGAGCCTTGGTCACGGATGACATTTATTAAAGAATTAGAAAATCCCCATTCACATTATTATATCCTACTTAAAGATGAAAAGCTTATAGGATATGCAGGCATGCTAGCTGTACTAGATGAAGGGCATATTATGAATATAGCAGTAGATAGGGCATTTAGAGGACAAGGAGTTGGCAAGCAACTTGTTAATACCCTTTTAGATAAGGCTAGGCAGCTAGGATTAATAGGCCTAACTCTAGAGGTAAGAAGTAGCAATAGACCAGCTATTAGCCTTTATGAATCCCTAGGTTTTGTAAATGTAGGTATAAGAAAAGACTACTACCACTATCCTTTAGAGGACGGCATAATAATGTGGAATTATTTTGCAGATAGTTAAGTAGTATATATAGCAACTCCTTATTTGTCGATTATTCATTTTTATTGGAAATAATCCAGGAATTTTGAATAGACTATAGTGAGGAGGGAAGCAAGATGTGTGAAATACAAGAAGTAAAATGGCAAGAACTAAAAGATGCATACCCACCTTTTGATTTCTCATTTGAAACAACAGATGATCTTAAGCCCTTTAATGGATTGCTAGGGCAGGGAAAAGCAAAAAAAGAATTAGAATTTGCCCTTCCAATAGAAGCAAAGGGATACAATATATATATCTTGGGGGAGCCTGGTGTAGGTAAGGCTAGTATGGCACAAAAATGTACCCAGCAGCTAGCTAGTAAGCAGGCGGTTCCTAATGATTACTGCTATGTATATGATTTTAAGAGTAAGGGTGGTTATAAATCTTTAAGCTTAGAGCCAGGAGATGGCAAAAGGTTTCAAAATGACATGATAGAATTTGTGGAGTATCTAACAAATGAAATGCCCTATATATGTGCTACTGATGAATATAAGAGGGCGAAAAATAATATATTGGAAGAGTATAGCAAGGATAAGGCTCTAAGTATTATGAATCTGGAATATCAAATGGGACTTGAAAGCGTAGGTTATTATATTAAGGCTTTTAAGGAAAGGTACAAGAAATATAATGGACTTATAGAGCACCTTAATGATCTACAGGAAGATATTCTAGATAAGATGGTTATAATATTACAAGAGCCAAAACTTCTTGAAGAAATAACTAGTAAATATTATGTTAACCTATTAGTAGATAATAGCAGTTTATCTGGCGCACCTGTCATAGTATCTCCTAATAATCCGCATGATAAGCTACTAGGAAGCTTATCAGAAGATTATATGGAAGTAAGTCCAGGCCTACTTCATAAGGCAAATGGGGGTTATTTAATAATAGAGGCAAATGATATTATAGAGAACTTTAACCTATGGAAGGATATAAAAAGCACCATTAAATCAAATAATATTAGGGTTAAGTTAATTTTACTAGGAGACCTATATGCATATAATTATTTAAATAAAGAAGATCCTAACTTTAAATCAAATTTTAAAATTAGGGTGGATTTTGAAAATAGGATCAAGCATACTAGGGATAATGTTGACATGCTAGCAGGACTTATAAAAACATTCTGCGATAGGAATATGCTTCTGCCTTTTTCGGCCAAAGGGGTTGAAGAGATTATAAGGCAGGCAATAAGATGTAAAGGAAATAGGGAATATATTACAGCCCAGCTTTCCCGAATGGAGGATCTAGCTATAGAGGCAAGTACTTTAGCAAGATTAGCGGGAGATGAAATAGTTACAGAGAAGCATGTGCAAGAATTGTTTTTACAAAAAAGGCTTAATTATGTTGTAGCTAGCCCACAGGTAAGTGGAGAAAGGCATGCCCAGGTAAATGCACTAGCCTTAGGATCTGTAGTTAAGGTTACAGCAAGCACCTATAAGGGATTACCCGGTATGGTTAAGATTGAAGGAGGATCCCAGATTCTGCCTGGATACTTGGGACAAATATATGGCCAGGAACTTCTAATATCCTTAACAGCAAGAATTCATATAGGAGAGGATTATTGCAAGGGAACCCACCAACAGACCTCAGCTGCCCAGCTGTATAGTATCATATCAAGCCTATCAGAAATACCCATTAAGCAGAATATAGCAGTTGCCGGATTAGTAAACCAGCAAGGCGGCTTGGAGAAAGTTAATGACTTGGCTAGAGGAATAGAGAGTTTTTTTGCTATCTGTAAGCAAGAAGGATTAAGTGGGAATCAAGGAGTAATAATAGCAGAATTAAATAAGGATAATCTGGTTCTTAGCAATGAAATAATTGAAGCTGTTAAAAACAATATGTTTCATATATATGCCATATCCAATATAGAGGATGGGCTAGAGATTTTAACTGGTAGAAGCTACAGGGACATAAAGGAAAAAACAAGTGAGAAACTAAAAGTACTATCTAGTAAAAATTAAAATTATGGATATTCCATACCTAAAAGATAGCTTAGGTATGGAATATTCATATTATTATTTAAACTATATATAAATGATGTTATACTAATATTAATAGACTATATAAGGAGCTAGATTATGGGTGGGATTTTAGGGCTTGGAACAGAAGAAACATTAGAACTACTTAGGGTTGCCGTTGAACAGGCCCAGGATTGGATAGTTGTTACCAATGCAAGGGGAGAAATTTTATATGTAAATGATCAAGTAGAAAATATATCAGGATACAGTAAAAATGAAATAATAGGGCAAAAGCCTTCTATATGGAAATCAAATAAAATGCCAGAATCAACATATGAGGAGTTATGGAATGAAATCTTAAGTGGAAGGCATTATTATGGGGTGATTGTAAATAAGCATAAGGATGGTGGAGACTTCTACCTAGCTAACACTATATCACCAGTAGAAGATAGTAGTGGTAGGATCAAATACTTTATAGCTACAGCCAAGGATATAACAAGGAGCTATGAGTTAAAGCGTGAAATAGATAACATAACCTATTATGATAGCTTAACACAATTACCAAATAGGGCATCATTTATAGAACTTATACAGGAAACTGTATGTGGACAAAGGAAATCAGCGATACTAGTTATAGGCATGAAAAATTTAAGCCTTGTTANCAATACATATGGCTTTAAATACGGCGATAAGATTATTAAAAGCATATCAAAAAACATTAGAAAGGTCCTCAAGAAGGAGTACATCCTAGGGCGTATAGAGAATCATACATTTGCAGTTTTTATACCTGAATTTAAAAGCCTATCGGAAATTGCAGTTTTAATAAATACAATAGAAAAGACAGTGGGTAGTCATATAAGAATAGAAAATGAAGAGATATATATAAAACTATCAATAGGTATAGGAGTTGCACCATCAGATGCTACGAATGGGATGGATTTACTTGCTAGGGCACAAATAGCCCAGTCTAAGGTTGAAGAAGTAAATAACTCACACACATATGCTTTTTACACATCAAGAATGGATCAAGAGGCCCAGGAACAATTATATATGGAGAATGAGATATTTAAGGCATACGAAAATGATGAATTTATTCCTTATTTCCAGCCATTTATAGACCTTAAGTCAGGTAAGATTTGTGGACTTGAGGCCTTGATGAGAAGGAGGAATTCCCGGGGAGATATTATTTTGCCCTGTGAATTTATAGGAGTACTGGAACAGATGGGACTTATAGAAAGGATGGAGTTAATCTTCATAGAAAAGGTTTGTTACCAGATTAAGGAGTGGTTAGAAGCAGGTTATAATATTGTGCCTGTGGCCATTAATATATCTCCCCTACAATTTGCCAATCAAAGCCTGGTGAATAAAATCATGGAAATTGTAAATAAGGTAGGTATTCCAAGCAATTTACTTACAATAGAAATTACTGAATCACAATTTATGAAGGATGTAGAACTTACAAAATCAATATTAAATGAACTAAAAGAAGAAGGCTTTATAATATCCATAGATGATTTTGGAACAGGATACTCTTCATTTAGCTATTTGAAAGAATTCTATGCTAACCAGCTAAAGATAGATATATCATTTATAGAAAACATTACAAGTAACCAGGATGATAGAGCTATAGTTAAAGCCATAGTAACAGTAGCAAAGATCCTAGAGATGAAAACTATAGCAGAAGGAATTGAAACAATAGAACAGTTTGATATAATAAAAGACATCGGCTGTGATATAGGTCAGGGACACTACTGGGGTGAAGCACTGCCAGCAGATGAGATTGCAAGTAGATATTTGCAATTATAAACACAGATATAAAATTATTTAAATAAAAGGAGAAATTTGCATTGACCAACATAGATAATATGACGCTTGTCCAATTAAAAACGATAGCAAAGGAAAAAGGAATAAAGGGAGTATCTTCTTATAAAAAGGCAGACTTACTTAAGGTTATAAAAGAGGCCTTAGAGGAACCTAAACAAGTGGAGGAAAAAAAACAAAACAATGTATCAAAGGGTGAAGGTATTTTAGAAGTAATGCCTGATGGCTATGGATTTTTAAGGCCCAATAATTATATGCGCAGTGACAGTGACATATATATATCTAATTCCCAAATAAGAAAATTCAATCTTAAAACAGGAGACTGGGTTGAAGGAGATATGAGGCACCCAAGGAGTAACGAAAAATTTGGGGCCTTGCTATATGTTCATAAGGTAAATGGGGACCACCCAAGTGAGGCAATTAAAAGACCAAAATTTGAAGATTTAACACCTATCTTTCCGCAAGAAAAATTACATCTGGAATTTAACCAAAACCAACTATCTTCTCGTTTAATTGACCTTATAGCACCAGTTGGAAAAGGACAAAGGGGATTAGTTGTGGCACCACCTAAAGCAGGTAAGACCATACTTATTAAACAGGTAGCCAATGCAATCACCCACAATCATGAAGAAATATCCTTAATTGTATTATTAATAGATGAAAGACCAGAAGAGGTTACAGATATTAGAAGGTCTATTGAGGGGCCAAATGTAGAAGTTGTAGCCTCAACATTTGATGAGGAACCAGAACATCATAAATCAGTTGCAGAAATGGTCTTAGAACGTGCAAAACGCATGGTAGAGCAAGGGAAAGATTTAGTAATATTATTAGATAGTATTACTAGGTTGGCTAGGGCCTATAATCTAACGGTCCCTCCAAGTGGCAGAACATTATCAGGTGGCTTGGATCCAACAGCCCTATATATGCCTAAGAAATTTTTTGGAGCAGCTAGGAATATAGAAGAGGGTGGGAGCCTAACAATACTTGCTACAGCACTTGTAGAGACTGGTAGTAAAATGGATGATATGATCTTTGAAGAATTTAAGGGTACAGGTAATATGGAGCTAGTTTTAGATAGGCAATTAGCAGAAAGGCGGATTTTCCCTGCTATAGATATAAGAAGATCTGGAACAAGAAGGGAAGAATTACTTTTAAGTGAGGAAGAGTTAAGTGGTGCCTTTACTATAAGAAGGGAGTTAGGAAGGGGAGGTACAATTGATTCAACAGAAAGAATAATTGATACCCTTTCAAAGTCTAAAACAAATGCAGATTTCCTAAGGCTAATTAAAAGTGTTTAATACTTGCACCAGCTAGTCCACTATGATATAATATTAATGTTATAATGAACTTATACGATAAATTAAGGCTATATAGTTTGTTAATGTTGAAAGAGGTGAAGTTTGATGAAAGCAGATATACATCCAAAATACGATGAGTGTACAGTTAAATGTAACTGTGGTAACACTTTTATGACAAGATCCACCAAGGACAAAATTAGTGTTGAAGTTTGTTCACAATGCCATCCGTTTTACACTGGAAAACAAAGAGCGGCAACAGCTAGAGGACGCATTGACAAGTTTAACAGAAAATATGGTACTAAGTAGGATCGTGGAGGGGTTGAGGATGGCTCAGCTCCTTTTTGTTTTATATGCACTTATATTAGTGTAAGCAAGGGGTGAAAATATGGAATCTAATAAAATAAAGAAGAATAGTATAGGTGGGCAAGCTGTCCTTGAAGGCGTTATGATGAAGGGGCCGGAATCCTATACTGTAGCCGTGCGCAAGGAGACAGGTGAAATTGTAACTGATTCAAAACCATCAAGCAGTGTTTTAAATAAAGTTAAATTCTTTAGGCTACCAATAGTAAGGGGAGTTGTAGTCTTTGTAGAATCCTTTGTTACAGGTTTGCAGACCCTTACCTATTCAGCAGAAATGTTTGGAGAAGAATTTGAAGAAGAACCCTCGAAATTTGAAGAATGGATAACTAATACATTTGGTAATAAGGCAGATAAAATTATTATTTCAATTACTATGGCAATATCATTTATATTGGCTATTGGCATTTTTATGGTATTACCCATGTGGCTTAGCCGTTTTATCAAGGGCATTTTGCCAACCTCTCTTTTACAGAATTTTGCAGAGGGTGTTATTAGAATAATAATATTCCTAGGATATATGACCTTAATTTCTAAGATGGAAGATATTGAACGGACATTTGAATATCATGGTGCAGAGCATAAGACTATTAATTGCCTAGATTCTGGCAAAGAATTAACTATAGAAAATGTAAGGGAATGCAGTAGGCTTCATAAAAGTTGTGGAACCAGCTTCCTTTTTGTTATAATGGTAGTAAGTATTCTGGTATTTAGTGTTTTTACTACACAGATACTGTGGCAAAGAACCCTTATAAGAATAGCAATGGTGCCTGTTATTGCAGGTATATCATATGAATTTATTCGCTGGGCTAGAATTGATGAGGATAGTAAATTAGCCCAGCTATTTAGTAAGCCAGGTATGTGGTTGCAGAAGAAGTTTACAACTAGGGAACCTGATGATGAGCAGCTAGAAGTTGCTATTGTAGCAGTAAAAGGCGTATTAGAATATGGATTAGAAAAGGAAGAAGTTTCTGATGGGCAAGTTAGTCACAGTGCATGAAATGATTGAAGAAGGCAGTAAGAGACTAGAAGAATGCAATAAGGCTAATTTTAAGATTGAAGCAGAACTATTAGCACTTAATGTTTTGGGATATACTAAATTAGAAAGAATCTTAAAGGCTAATAATAAGGTAGCTAGGGAAGATGAGGAGACATATTGGGATTATATTAGCAAAAGATGCCAAGGCATTCCCTTACAATATATTACAAGGGAGCAGGAGTTTATGGGATTTCCCTTTTATGTAGATTCTAATGTCTTAATCCCAAGGCAGGATACAGAAACCTTAATAGAAGCTATAATAGACAAGTCAAGGGAAACGCCTTTTAGGAATATTATAGAAATAGGAACAGGTTCTGGTTGCATTAGTGTTAGCCTTGCTAAATTCTTGCCCTATAGTGAAATTACAGCTATAGATATATCAGCAAATGCACTAGAGGTTGCAAGGAAAAATGCTAAGATTAATCAAGTTGAGGACCGTATAAAATGGATTCAGGGTGATCTTTTAACAAATTATATAAGTGATAAAAAAATAGATTTAATAGTATCAAATCCGCCCTATATTAGAACACAAGATTGCATGGAGCTAGATTATGAAGTTAGGAAGCATGAACCTAATTTAGCTTTAGATGGTGGCCGGGATGGTTTGGATTTTTATAGGAAGATTACAAGACAATCCAAAGAACACCTTATAGAAAATGGAATGTTAGCCTATGAAATAGGACACGATCAAAGCAAGGATGTCTATAATATTATGGATAGAAACGGTTTCACAAATATAAGGCAGATAAAGGATTTGGCGGGCAGAGATAGGGTAGTTCTAGGAAGATTTAAAGGTATGTTAAATGAGTAGTAACGAGGTGAAAATATGTTTGGGCAGATGGATGAGTTAATTGAGAAGTATAATGATATTGCAAAACAGATTAGTGATCCAGATGTTATTGCAAACCAGGATGTTTGGAGACAGCTAATGAAGGAGCATAGTGACCTAACACCTATTATAGAAAAATACAAGGAATATAAAAACACAGTCACAGAAATTGAAGAGGCTATGGAAATGCTAGAGGATAGCTTGGATGAGGAATTTGAAGAGTTAGTTAAGGAAGAACTAGCAGCCAATAAAGATAGTGTTGAAAAATTAGAAGAAGAGCTTAGGGTACTATTAATACCTAAGGATCCTAATGATGATAAGAATGTTATTGTGGAAATTAGGGGAGGAGCAGGTGGAGATGAAGCAGCACTTTTTGCTGCAGACCTTTTCCGTATGTATTCCAGATATGCAGAAAGACAAAACTGGAATGTAGAAACTATGTCCCTTAATGAAAGCGGTATAGGTGGGTTCAAAGAAGCAATTTTTATGATACAGGGTGAAGGTGCATACTCTAAGTTAAAGTATGAGAGTGGAGTGCATAGGGTGCAAAGAATCCCAACTACTGAATCAGGAGGCCGTATTCATACATCAACTGTAACTGTTGCAGTATTACCAGAGGCAGAAGATGTAGATATAGAAATTGATATGAATGATGTAAGGGTAGATGTGTTCCGTTCATCAGGTAATGGTGGGCAATCAGTTAACACAACGGACTCAGCAGTTAGACTTACTCATGAGCCCACTGGACTTGTAATATCCTGCCAGGATGAGAAATCCCAGCATAAAAATAAGGATAAGGCATTTAAGGTCCTACGCGCAAGATTATATGAACTTAAACAATCTGAACAGCAAGCAGAACTTGCAGCAGAAAAGAGGAGTCAAGTAGGGACAGGGGATAGGAGTGAACGTATACGTACCTATAACTTCCCCCAGGGGCGTGTTACAGACCATAGGATTGGATTAACACTTCACAGACTTGACGGAATTTTGGATGGAGATATAGAAGAATTTATTGAAACGCTCACTACCATAGAGCAAACAGAAAAGCTGCAAGAATCTGCAGCCAGATAAGAAACTTAATAGATGCAACCTCTTAATTATTAATTTATAATGATTACTAGGTTGCATTTTAGAATTTATTTTAAAGCAATATAGAAATGGATTGGGGATATGCTATGAATAAATTTAAGATAGTATCAGAATATAAACCAACAGGAGATCAGCCTAAGGCCATCAAAGGATTGGTTGAAAGTATTAATGCTAATAATAGATACCAAACACTACTTGGTGTAACAGGTTCAGGTAAAACCTTTTCTATGGCAAATATAATAGAAAAAACCCAAAAGCCAACCCTAATAATAGCCCATAATAAAACTTTAGCAGCCCAGTTATATAGTGAGTTTAAGGAGTTTTTCCCAGAAAATGCAGTGGAATACTTTGTATCATACTATGATTATTATCAGCCTGAGGCATATGTAGCACATACAGATACTTATATAGAAAAGGATGCCTCAGTAAATGAGGAAATTGACAAGCTTCGTCACTCGGCAACAGCATCCCTAGCTGAACGTAGAGATGTAATAATTGTGGCCAGCGTTTCAGCCATATATGGATTAGGTGACCCAATAGATTACGATAATCAAGTGCTATCCCTAAGGACAGGTATGAATATTGATAGGGATGATGTTTTAAAGAAATTAATAATGATACAGTATACACGTAATGATATAGACTTTGTAAGGGCTACCTTTAGGGTAAGGGGAGATGTAGTAGAAATTATACCAGCAAACCAGTCAGATCATGCCATTAGGGTAGAGTTTTTTGGGGATGAAATTGATAGGATATCAGAAATAGACACTTTAACAGGCCAGGTTCTTGGTATAAGGGAGCATGTATCCATATTCCCGGCCTCACACTATTCTATATCACCAGAAAAAATGGAACTAGCTATACAATCAATTGATATTGAGCTTCAAGAAAGACTAGAAGAGCTTAAAGCAGAAGATAAACTACTTGAACTACAAAGGCTTGCCCAAAGGACTAATTTCGATATAGAGATGATGAGGGAAGTTGGTTACTGTTCGGGCATTGAAAACTATTCAAGGCATTTATCAGGGAGGGAAGAAGGGAGTACGCCCTTTACCCTAATTGATTATTTTCCAGATGACTTCTTGTTGATGATAGATGAATCCCATATGACCCTGCCCCAGGTTAGGGCTATGTATAATGGAGATAAGGCAAGAAAGTCAGTCCTTGTAGACCATGGATTTAGACTGCCATCAGCCCTTGATAACAGGCCACTTATGTTTGATGAATTTGAGGGCAAGATTAATCAAGCCCTATTTGTATCTGCAACACCTGCCCAGTATGAGCTTGAGCATTCAGAAGTAATATCTGAACAATTAATTAGGCCAACAGGTCTACTAGATCCTAAGATAGAAGTTAGACCCATAAAGGGACAGATAGATGACCTAATAAATGAAATTAATAAAAGAATAGAACTTGATGAAAAGGTTCTTATAACCACCCTAACCAAGCGTATGTCAGAGGATTTAACAGATTATCTTAAAGAAATGGGGATAAAGGTTAAATACCTACATTCAGATGTGGAAACATTAGATAGGGTAGAGATTATTAGGGATCTTAGGCTGGGAGTTTTTGATGTCTTGGTTGGAATAAACCTACTTAGGGAAGGGCTGGATATGCCAGAAGTATCATTGGTTGCAATATTGGATGCTGACAAGGAAGGTTTTTTAAGGTCAGAAACAGCACTAATGCAGACAGTTGGAAGGGCTGCAAGAAATTCTAAAGGGGAGGTTATTATGTATGCAGATACAATAACCAACTCCATGGAAAAAACAATTTCAGAAACAAATAGACGTAGGGAAATACAGACCCAGTATAATAAAAAGCACGGAATTACACCAAAGACTATAGTAAAAGAGATAAGGGATTTAATTGTGGCAACTAAAGCTGCGGAAGAAGCAGAAGACTATTTTGCAAAAAAAGATCCTGAATCTATGAGTAAGAAAGAAATAGATAAGTTAATTAAGAAAATGACAAAAGAAATGAGAAAGGCGGCAGATGAACTGCAGTTTGAAAATGCTGCCAAAATTAGAGACCAGTTGCAAGAACTTAAGCAGCAACTGGCTAAAATGGGAGACAGTTAATGAAAAATAAAATAGTTATTAAAGGAGCAAGAGAAAATAATCTTGATAATATAGATCTAGAGCTAGACCGTGGCCAGTTTATTGTGTTTACCGGGCTAAGTGGATCAGGGAAATCCTCCTTAGCCTTTGATACTATATATGCAGAAGGCCAGAGGCGCTATGTAGAATCCTTATCATCCTATGCTAGGCAATTCTTAGGGCAAATGGATAAACCAGATGTAGATCATATAGAAGGTTTATCACCAGCTATTTCTATTGATCAAAAGACTACTAGCAGGAATCCACGTTCTACAGTGGGCACGGTAACAGAGATTTATGATTACTTAAGATTATTATATGCAAGAGTAGGTATACCTCACTGCCCTAAGTGTGGTAAGGAAATTAAGAAACAAACTATAGATCAGATTGTAGATAATATTATGGAATTAGAAGAGCGCACTAGAATTCAGCTTCTAGCACCAGTTGTAAGGGGCCGTAAAGGAAGGCATGAAAAAGTAATAGAAAATGCCATTAAGGACGGATATATAAGGGTACGCATAAACAACGAAATCTATGACCTAACAGATGAGACCATAGAACTTGATAAAAATAAGAAACACAATATTGAGATAGTGGTAGATAGGCTTATTATAAGGGAGGGGGTAGAAAAAAGGCTTACTGATTCCATAGAAACTATTATGGAATTAACAGGTGGCTTACTAGTTGTAGATGTAATTGATGGGGAAGAGATGAATTTTAGCCAAAGCTTTGCCTGTGCTGATTGCAATATTAGTATAGATGAAATTGAACCAAGAACATTTTCGTTCAACAATCCTTTTGGGGCATGTTCAACATGTACAGGACTAGGTAATATGACTAAAATAGATCCAGAATTAGTTGTGCCTAACCCATCCTTATCCTTATCAGAAGGGGCAATAGCGGCGCCAGGCTGGGGATCTATAGATAGCCCGGATAGCTATGCCTATGCCTTGTTTCAGGCATTAATGGAAAAGTACAAGTTTGATATGGAAACCCCTTTTAGGGATTTACCTAAAAAAATACAGAATATGATTTTATATGGAAGTAAGGGAGAAAAGGTAAAGTTTATCTTTAGTGGTAGATATGGAACCAGGGAGTATGAATATGCCTTTGAAGGTGTTATAGCAGATGTTGAACGTAGATATAGTGAGACATCTTCAGAATATATGAAGCAGAATTATGAGGACTTAATGACAGAAACACCTTGTCCGGCCTGTAAGGGGGCTAGATTAAATCCTGAAGCTCTTGCGGTGACAGTTGGCAATACTAATATCCATGAGGTTACTGAAATGCCTATAGGAGATGTACAAGAGTTTTTTGAAAATATTGAGCTTAATAAAAGGCAGTTACAAATAGGATCCCAGATATTAAAGGAGATTAATGAACGAATAGGCTTTCTTGTAGATGTAGGCCTTGATTATCTAACCCTATCTAGATCAGCAGGAACCCTATCAGGCGGAGAGGCTCAGAGAATAAGGCTAGCAACACAAATAGGATCAGGTTTAGTAGGAGTTATATATATATTAGATGAGCCAAGTATAGGCCTTCACCAAAGGGATAATGCTAGGTTACTTACAACACTTGCAAGGCTTAAGGATTTAGGGAACACACTTATAGTAGTTGAACATGATGAGGATACTATGTGGGCAGCAGACTGGATTGTTGATATAGGGCCTGGGGCTGGAGAGCACGGTGGACAAGTAATTGCATCAGGGCCAGTAGAAGAAATAATAGCTTGTGAAAGTTCTGAAACAGGGGCTTACTTGGGCGGAAGAAAAGAAATACCCATCTTATCAGAAAGAAGACAAGGAAATGGTAAATGGATAACTATAAAGGGTGCAAAGGAAAATAACCTAAAAAATATAACAGCATCCATACCCCTAGGTACCATGACCTGTATAACAGGGGTGTCAGGGTCAGGAAAAAGCTCCTTAATAAATGAGATACTAGTAAAACGTCTATCAAGAGATTTACAAAGGGCTAAGGTTAAACCAGGGGCACATAAGGATATAGAAGGAATGGAGAACTTAGATAAGGTGATTAGTATTGATCAGTCACCTATAGGCCGTACGCCTAGGTCTAATCCAGTAACCTATACAGGTATATTTGACCATATAAGAGAAGTTTTTGCCCAGACCCAGGAATCTAAAATGCGGGGTTATCAAAAAGGTAGATTTAGCTTTAATGTAAGTGGTGGAAGATGTGAGGCATGTAAGGGTGATGGAATGCTTAAGATAGAAATGCACTTCCTACCAGATGTATATGTGCCATGCGAGGTATGTGATGGAAAAAGATATAACAGGGAAACCTTAGAAGTCAAGTATAAAGGTAAATCAATATCAGATGTACTAGATATGACAGTAGAGGAAGCCTTAATGTTTTTTGAAAACATACCAGCAATCCACAGGAGATTAGAAACCCTACATGATGTAGGCTTAGGTTATATAAGATTAGGACAACCATCGACAACCCTATCAGGTGGTGAGGCTCAAAGGGTCAAGCTTGCAACTGAACTTAGCAAAAGAAGTACAAGTAAAACCATGTATATTCTAGATGAGCCTACTACTGGGTTGCACTTTGCAGATGTTAAGAAGCTTATAGCAATCTTGCAGAGGCTTATAGAAGGTGGTAACACAGTTGTTATTATAGAGCATAATCTAGATGTAATTAAAACTTCGGATTATATTATTGATTTGGGTCCTGAAGGCGGGGATAAGGGAGGAGAGATAGTAGCAGTTGGAAGTCCGGAAGAAATAATAAATGTAAAGGAATCATATACAGGTAAATTCCTTAAAAAAGAACTAGAAAAAAGAAGGCATCCATAAAAGGAAGCCTTCTTTTTTAAATATTAGTCATATAGTCTTCTACCATCATATCTTGCAACTGTATCACCAGAATAGGTATCTTCGATATATCCTTGGATTGAAGCGTATCTGTAATCATCTAGGATTTCATCACGTATTTCATCCATAGTTCCTTTAACCTTGGAATGGTTATTTTTCATGGCATCTTTAAAACTTTTTTCATCAGCTATCTTGTATAAGTCAACATACACAACAAATGTAATATCATCTTCTGTTCCACTAAGTTCAATATCATCTATAGGAAGGTCTGCACCATCGATTTTTTTGATATAGTTCTTAAGATCCCTTTCAAGTGCTGAGAAAGAAACTGAGCCAGTATCTGTATAAGTAAATGAGTTTCTAGTTGAATAAGAGAATTTAGCTATTTCCTTATCTGTGCGGTTATCTAACACCTTACCATTGATAGGAGTATCCTTAAAGTCATATCTTATTTCACGGCATATATCTTCAAAGAAATTTTCTCTTTGTTTTTTGCTTAAGCTATCCCATCTCTTATCATCATATCTAGAGTCAAAGCTAACTTCTACATTAATACGGGAGCTAGTTTCGGTAAGATCGAAGTCCCAATAGATAGAGTATTCATTGCCAAATTCTTTTTCTAGGTAATCAAGAGTTTCCTTAAGATTACCAGATGATTGGCCACCCTTTCCATCTTCTTTTAGCGCTTCCATCTCACTCTTAAGTTTAGATAATTCAGCATTTAATCTTGCTACTTCAAACTCTTTAGCAGTAAGCTGGGCCTGTAATTGTTCTACTGTAGAAGATGAGCCACCACTTTTATCCGAAATATGAACAGAGTTTGTACTACCTACCCACTCTACATTTTTACCAACTAATTCGGCAACTGCTCTTACAGGTAAGTAAACACTGTTATTGTAAAGAAATGGCTCCTGTGCCATTGTTTGCTGTTGATTATTGGAAAAAACCTTAATGTTCTTAAAGGTAGCATCTATTTTTTTGGTGAGGGATGAAGCCTGTACAACAGTACCTAGTAGTAGACTGCCAGCAAGGACAATAGAAGCTCTTCTTACAATTTTCTTCTTTTTAAATAAATTCATACTTTCTCCTCCTAAATATTATAGTCATTAGTGTAAATAAATTATAATATAGGAAGACCTATCTTTCAATGAATATACTGGAAATGTAAACCAATTGTAAGAATAAGTATTTTTGATTAATAGTAAGATTAGGGATATAATAAGGCATCATAAGGAAGAATGGAGGGGTATAATGTTTGATATTAAGGAAGAATTAAAAAAATTGCCCCATAGACCAGGGGTTTACCTAATGAAAAATGATTTAGATCAAATAATTTATGTTGGAAAGGCGAAGGTTTTAAAGAATCGTGTAAGTCAGTATTTCCAAAAATCGCAAGGTCACTCCGCTAAAGTAAGAAGAATGGTAGAAAATATCAGTTCTTTTGAATATATAGTTACTGATTCAGAACTTGAAGCCCTTATTCTGGAGAGTAATTTAATAAAGAAACATTCACCAAAATATAATATTAGGCTAAAGGATGATAAAAATTATCCTTATATAAAGGTGGATATTCAAGATGATTTTCCTAAGGTAAGGGTGGTTAGAGAGATTAAAAAGGACAAGGCAAAATATTTTGGGCCCTATACAGATGTTGGGGCTATGTGGGAACTTATAGAAATTATAAAGAAAACATGGCATCTTAGGACTTGTAGAAGGGTATTGCCAAGAGATATAGGTAAAAAAAGGCCATGCTTAAACTATCATATTGGCCAGTGCAAGGCACCTTGTGCAGGTAAAATTTCCAAGGAGGAATATAGGAAAGAAGTAGATGAAGTCTTATCCTTTTTAAGTGGTAAATATAGTAAAATTATTCGCATATTAGAGGAAGAAATGAAGCTAGCCTCCCATGACTTGAACTTTGAAAAGGCGGCTATACTCAGGGACCAGATAAGGAGTATTAAGCATATTGAGCATAAACAATCTGTTTTAAGTAGCTCTATGGAAGATCAAGATATAATTGCCTATGCTAGATCAGAAAATGATAGTTTAATACAGGTATATTTTGTAAGAACAGGGAAATTGGTTGGTAGGGAACATTTTCTACTAGAAGAAACAGCTGATACGGAAATAAAGCAGCTCATATATGATTTTTTACTCCAGTTTTATGCAGATGCGGCCTTTATACCTAAGGAAATTTTGCTCCAATCTGATATAGAGGATAAGAAGATAATGGAAGAGTGGCTAACTATGAAAAAGAGTTTAAAGGTAGAGTTAAAGGTGCCACTTAAGGGAAGTAAGCATAATTTATTAGAGCTTGCTAAGAACAATGCAGAGATAACACTGGCCCAATTTGGAGAGCAACTAAAGAAAGAAGAAATAAGAACTAAGGGGGCACTTAGGGAGATAAAAGAAATAATAGGATTAGAGAAGGATATTATTCGTATAGAAGCCTATGATATTTCAAATACACAAGGAGTACAATCAGTAGGCTCCATGGTTGTTTTTGAAAATGGTAGGCCTAAACGAAGTGATTATCGTAAGTTTAAGATAAAAAGTGTAATAGGGCCAGATGATTATGCAAGTATGAAAGAAGTACTTGAAAGGAGACTGATAAGATTAAACGAAGATAAGGAGGCAAGCTTTAGTAAAATGCCAGATTTAATCCTAATAGATGGTGGTAAGGGCCAGGTTTCAACGGCTAAGGAGGTAATAGATGATCTGGGTTTATCTATTCCAATTTGCGGTATGGTTAAGGATGATAGGCACCGAACAAGGGGATTATTATATAAGAATAAAGAACTTCCTATTAGCCCAGGTNCTGAAGGTTTTAACCTTATTACAAGGATACAGGATGAGGCGCATAGGTTTGCAATTGATTACCATAGGAAGCTAATGGGGAGGGATCAGGTAAGGTCAGTAATGGATGATATACCTGGGGTAGGCAAAAAAAGAAAAGAAATATTAATCAATCATTTTGCTAGTGTAGCGAATTTAAGAAAGGCCTCCCTTGAAGAAATTAAGGCGACACCACAAATACCAGAAAAGGTTGCCCAAAATATCTATGATTTCTTTAATAAACATTAAGTTTGTAAAAGTGGTATACTATAAAAAATAGGATTATATAATAGGGAGGTATATTATGTATACAGTAAGTGTAGAGAAGATGGTAGAAAAGTTTGAATTAACAAATCTAACCCCTGAAATATCATATGAGGGCAGGGAGATAAGTCAGTCAGATGTTAACCGCCCAGCCCTGCAATTAGCCGGCTTTTTTGATCATTTTGATGATGGACGTTTACAGGTAATAGGTAAGGTAGAAGATGCTTATCTAGAAACCATGAGCCTGGCAGAGAGGGAAGAGCGTTTTAGGAAACTACTAAGTTTTACTAGCATTCCCTGTATTGTAATCTGCAGGTCTTTAGGTCCATACCCGGACTTGGTAAAAATTGCAAACAAGAATCAAATCCCAGTTTTTCATACAGAAGAAGTAACATCATCCTTTATAGCAGAAGCAAATAGGTGGCTACATGTAGAGTTAGCTGAAAGAAAGTCTGTACATGGTGTACTAGTTGATATATATGGTGAAGGAGTTCTTATAAAAGGAGAAAGTGGAATAGGTAAAAGTGAAACGGCACTGGAACTTATACGTAGAGGCCATAGGCTGGTAGCTGATGATGTTGTGGAAATTAAAAAAGTATCGGCAGCCACATTGTTAGGAACATCTCCAGAGGTAATCCGCCATTTTATAGAGATGAGGGGTATAGGTATAGTAGATATTAAGCAGATTTTTGGTGTAGGATCAGTTAAACAAATGCAAAATATAGATCTTATTATAAACCTAGAACTATGGGATCAGCAGAAAGAGTACGACAGACTGGGTATAGGAAATAAGTATGAAGAAATATTAGGTATAGATGTAGTATCTCACACTATTCCAATTAGGCCAGGTAGAAATATAGCAATTATATGTGAAACAGCTGCTATAAACTTTAGGCAGAAAAAGATGGGATATAATGCAGCCGAAGAATTAAACAAGCGGGTTTTAGATAATTTACAGGAAAATGCATCAAAAAAATAAAACAACCATGTATATAAATATCAATTAGGTAAAAACTAAGATTGATAATATATATGGAAAAGAGGTATTTATATGATGGCTTCAGTAGACATGGATTTGTTGGAGGACCAAATTATAAAGCTTAAGAACGAATTAGAGGAGATAGTAGAGATAAGTCCTTGTGATTTAACCTCGCCAGAAGTATTAGAACTAAACAATGAAATAGATAAGTTAATAAATTCATACATTAAACTAACAATAGAATAGTTGTAGCAAAAAGGAAATGTGCCAGCAAAGGGCACATTTCCTTTTTGGAAGAGAAAAGTTAAAAAAATAACATAACTTGATTACATTGTAAAAACACGGTATAGTAATTAGATATATAAAGTAGACATTAATAAAGGCTAGGAAAGGAGAAAATATGGGAACAAATTTAACCTATTCGGTAGTATTTCTAGAAGGAATAGCATCGTTTATATCACCATGTGTTTTGGCCCTTATTCCCACATATATTAGCTATTTAGCAGGTACTACTATAGATGAGATTGAAAACAATGAACATAACAAGCGGACACTAATTGTAAATGCCTTTGGATTTGTTTTAGGAATATTTATAGTATTTGCCCTTTTAGGTGCTACAGCTACAAGTTTAGGGAAGGCACTTAATATGAATGCAGCTATATTCCAAAAAATAAGTGGTATTATAATAATTTTATTTGGTATTTTTTATACAGGCCTTATAAACTTTAACTTTATGAACAAGGAAAAGAGAATTCATGTTAAGAAGGTTGTCCCAACCCTAGGAGGGTCTGTAATATTTGGAATGTCCTTTGCATTCGGATGGACACCTTGTATAGGCCCGGCCCTAGGTTCAGTACTTATGATGGCAGCCAACTCAGCTACCCTATGGAATGGTGTTTTCCTTCTTAGTATATATACACTAGGCCTAGCTATACCACTTCTATTAATTGCAATATTTATAGAAAAAATAATACCATCTATGCAAAAGATTTATAAACACTTTGGCCTAATAAGGATAATTAGTGGGATCCTATTGATTATTATAGGATTGCTGATATTTTTTAATAAATTAAACTTTTTGATTATATAGGAGGATATGATGAGGAAAAATCTAGCTTTATTATTTATAATTCTATCGGCCATACTTGTTACAGCTTGTAACAAACAGGTTGAGGAAGCAGTCCCAGAAAATGAAGAGATTAGTGTAGAGAATGAAGGAACTCCTGAAACTGAAGAAATCATTGAAGAAGATGTTGAAGTAGGAATATATCCTGGTATGAAAGCACCTAACTTTATATCCCAAGATAGGGATGGCAATGAAATAAGCCTATCAGATTATGATGGTAAAATTAGATTTTTGAACTTTTGGGCAACTACATGTCCATATTGTGTGGATGAAATGCCAGACCTAGAGGAATTCTATAATGATCATAAGGATGAAGATGATTTTGCCCTAATAGGTATAAATATGACTAAAACATGGGAGAAGATGTCTAAAGAAGAAATAGTAGCCTGGGTAGATGATATGGGAATAACCTTCCCTATGGCCTTTGATATGGATGGGGATATGGCCCAGGAATGGCAAGCCTATAGTTTACCAGTAACCTTCATAATAGATGAGGAAGGTATTTCCCATGGTGCAATAATGGGTAAGACAGATGCTAAGACTTTGGAGAAGGTTCTAGAAAAGCTTAGAGAATCAAAATAGTAATAAACAAATAATAGGGTTTGCCTTGGCAGGCTCTATTATTTCTGATATTTATCTTGAAATATGTTATAATAAGCAAGGTTAAGGAGGGAAATGATGAATAACACTATGAAAATAAAGACGAAATTGAGATTTAAAGAAGCCTTTAGATACAACTTACATATAGCCTTTACTAATATTATAAACTATATATTTCTTATCCTTGGCATAATTGGTCTAGTAATGTTTGTTAATAATATGATGACCATGGATGCAAGTATGGATGTAAGATTTTCGAAATCCTTTGTATTTCTTATACCACCATTTCTTTTTATTACCAATGTACCATTAAGAATATGGAGGGAAAGTGTTAAATTATTAAACAATCCCATATTAAAGGATGAAATTATATATATATTTAGTAAGGAAGATATTAGTTTTCAAACATCCCAAGGAGAAGCTAATACAAAATGGGATGACTATGTAAAAATTATAGAAACCAAGCATGATTTTAGGCTATTTATGGACCGTGTCCAAGCTCAAATTGTTCCTAAATATTCATTAAATAATCAAGAAATAGAGCAGTTAAGGGATATTATTAAAGATGCTGCAAATCCACAAACAATTAAACTAAAATAAGCTTAAAGCTAAATTAGAAAGAGGAAAATAGTGCGTTACTTATTTCATTTATCCACAGTGCCTAAGTATTTCGACTGGTTTGATAATGACTGGGACAAAATAAAAGAATTTGCAAAAGAGCACCATATGGATGGTGTTGAGATTATGATTCATAACAATTACGATATAAAAAGGGTTCCTGATGATTTTGCCTATGGAATGCACTTAAGATTTTGGCCCATGTGGCTGGATTTTTGGAATAGGGACTTTTATGCAGTAGCCAATACAGTCGGAGAAAATGATCAAATTAAGAGAATGTATGGGGGGATGGACCCACAATGCCTTATAGACCAATATAGGGAGCAATATAGGTTAGCAAAGGAGCTAGGGGTCAAATACATGGTATTCCATGTTAGCCATGTAATTAACCAGGATACATTTAAATGGGAATATGATTATACGGATAAGGAAGTAATGGAAGCAACTATTGAACTTGTAAATATGGCTTTTCCTAGCAATGAAGATGGACCTATGCTCCTATTTGAGAATTTATGGTGGCCAGGACTTACCTATTGTGACCCAGAGCTTACAAAATGGTTTATAGAGCAAATAAACTATAAAAATAAAGGTTTTCTACTAGATACATCTCATTTAATATTAACAAACCCCCAAATATCCACAGAAGACCAAGCAGTGGATTATATGAGAGAAATAGTAAAAGGCCTAGGAGAAACAAGTTCCTATATTAAAGGAATGCATGTTAATAAAACCCTACCCAAGAACTATATGAGTAAGAACCACCTAGATAAACTAGAGAAATACAAAAATGCAAAAAATCAGTGGGACAAGATAAATATTTTGAAGGATCATATAGGTAATCTTGATATTCATAAACCATTTGATCATTCTGCAATAAAAAAACTTATAGATGATATAAAGCCCGAATTTTGCGTATTTGAAGTAAGTCCAGATACAAAAAATGAGTTAAGTGATTACCTTAATAGGCAAAATAAGGCTTTAGCCAGAGGATAATCATATATACTAATGAAAAAAGTATTGACAAGTAAAAGTTAATACACTATAATAAGTTTGTAACAAATAGTTAACAACTAAAATCTACGTTATTATAGACAATTAAATGCAGGAGGATATAAGGTGAATATAAAAAAGGCAGGAATAATATTTGCAGGGTTTATGGGTTCTTTATTATTTGGATCCACTGTATATGCGGAGTCATATGCAACCCTAAATGTACCAGTACTAAACATTAGACAAGCTCCCCTAGAGTTTGCTTCAGTAGTAGGTGCATATCAGGATGAGGAAATAGTAAAGATTATAGATGAATCCCTACCAGGTTGGTACTTAGTTGAGAGAAGTCCAGGCAGAAGAAACTACATAAGCTCTGAATATGTGGATATATTTAAGGTAAAGGCTACAATAAGCGGAGATGGTATTAATAGTAGAGTTCTACCTAAGGGAGATGCAAGGATTAATAAACAGTTATATGATGGCGAAGAAATTTCAGTATTCTACAGAGTAGGGGAATGGTGCTATGTAGGATTAGTAGGGGAAGAGCTAAATGGATATGTACATAGTAACTATATAGATAGTGACTTCCTTTATTTATTACCAGAAAGGGATATTTCTGAAGCTAAAGAGGTAGAAATTATAGTTACTCCTGAAAAAACAGAGGAAGAGAATAAAGGGACAGAAAGTAAAGAAGATAAACCAGTAGTTAGCTCTAGTAAAGGACAAAGCGTTGTAAACTATGCAAAACAATTTGTAGGAAATCCTTATGTGTATGGAGGAAATAGTTTAACAAATGGTGTGGACTGCTCAGGATTTACACAGCAGGTTATGAAAAAAGCAGGAGTATCATTACAAAGAAGTTCTGCCGCACAATATGCAAGCAATGGTGTTAAGGTAAGTGTTGATAATATCCAGCCAGGAGATTTAATTTTCTATGGTTACAATGGACAAGTATCACATGTTGGAATTTATGCAGGTAATAATAAAATAGTACATGCAAGCAATGCAAAAACAGGTATTACAATGGGTGAGGCATTTAGAACAAGAGGTAAGCCAATTATTGGAGTAAAAAGAGTGTTATAATAAACACAGTGATTATAATAAAAACACTATGTAATTTTTAAATTACATAGTGTTTTTTGTGTTACTTTACAAATTTAAGTTGCAATTAAGGTTAAAAACAGTATAATAATATAAAAGGCAGTAAGGAGTGATTTTATGACATTAGAAGAAATGAAACAGTGGGTAGAATATGTAAAGAGTAAAGATGAAAATTGGCCATCTATGTTAGATGATGAGGATTCAATAATGCATTGGACTGGAAGATTATATGTAGGGATGGAACTATTCAAAAAATATAAGGAATATGACGGAGCATATAAAATCCTCAAGGAACTACACTTAGCTAATGAAATTAGATACAGCTCAGAGTATTTTGGGAGCTATGAGGAATATATAGAAGAAAAGGTAAACTTCTTTATTGAAATGGCAGAACTAAGTTATATAGTAACAAAAGAAGCTGCTCAAAGTATTCCATATGTAGATGAAGCACTTATTATGCTCGATGGCTCAGAGAGTGTAACACCTTATGTAGATGCAAAGGAAATTAATAAGATTAAAGAAGACTATATAGAAAAGGCACAAAATGAATAAAATATCTATTATAAAAATACCAGCAAATCAATGATAATAATCAAGACTTGCTGGTATTTTATATAAAATGTGTTTAGTATAAAATGGAGACGATGGGATTCGAACCCACGACCCTCTGCCTGCCAGGCAGATGCGCTCCCACTGCGCCACGTCCCCTTAGTACATATTATAGTATACACTAATTTATAAAATTATCAAGAGGAAAAAGAGAGGAGTATTAAAATGGCACTTCAACTGGTAATAGGACGAGCTGGAACTGGTAAAACCAGCTATTGTTATAAGGAAATTGAAGAGGCCCTTACAGATAATATGGAGGGGTCCTTAATTATGATTGTTCCAGATCAATTTAATCTTCAAACCCAGGAAGCACTAGCTTATAAGATACATCCTGGCCTCTTAAAGGTAGAGGTCCAGAGCTTTAAGAACCTAGCTATACGTGTATTTAGTGAAATAGGGGGACCGCAAGAGCCAATAGTTGATGATCTAGCCAGATTAATGATTCTGCGTAAAATTATAGAGGAAAATAAAAATGATTTAACATTATTTAAAAAATCAGGAAGAAAAGCTGGATTTATGGAATGTTTAAACCTGCTAATTACTGAATTTGAGCAGTATAGAGTAAGCCCAGAAGTCTTAGATGATATTTATGACAAGTCAAACTCATCTCCAGCCCTACAAAGGAAGATACATGATATAAAGATAATTTATTTAGGATTTATGGACTATATAGAAAGTCAGTTTTTAACTAGCGAGCAGATTATAGATGTGCTTATAGATAAGGTTAAGGACTCAGACTACCTAAGGGGAGCTAATATATGGATGGACGGATTTTATGGATTTACACCGCAACAATATGAACTAATCACTGAGCTTTTGAAGTATGCGGAAAATGTAACCATAACTTTGCCTCTAGGGAAAGCTCCAGATTTTTTAGGAAAACTCAATGATAATAATCCCTTCTATGAAAGTCAAAATGCTTACCAGAAACTATATACTAGCGCCCTTGAGAATGGGATAAAAGTTAATAAGCCAATACTGCTAGCTAGGACAGATATAGATAATAAGGACAAAGAATGCCTGGAACTATCCCACCTAGAAAGGGAATATTTAAAGCATAACCCTAGTGTCTATGATGGTAAATCAGAGTGTATATTAATTGATGAATTTAGCAATCAATACGAGGAAGTTACTGCCCTAGCTAAAAGGATTATCAGGCTTGTTAGGGACGAAGATTATAGGTATAAAGATATTGCTGTAGTGGCAGGAAATCTTCCATCATATGAAGGAATTATAAGAAGTGTATTTGAGGAATATGGTATTCCATGCTTTATTGATGAAAAAAGAAATATAGGCACACATGCCCTAGTAGAACTTATTAAGGGTAGTCTTGATGTGGTTAATAATAATTGGTCCTACAATTCCATATGTAGGGTATTAAAAACAGGCTTGTTTCCTGTAAGCCAAGAAGAGATAGATCTTCTAGAAAATTATATACTTGCTTTTGGGATTAGGGGAAGGAAGGTTTGGACCCAGGAAGAACCGTGGGAATATGAAAATGTAAGTAACTATTCAGAGGATAGAAGAGCATATGTTCTAGGAAAAGAGAAGAAGGTAGATAAGATTAGGAGAGAGATATCATCCTACCTAATAGTATTGCACAATAAACTAAAGGTTTCTAAAAAAGAGGATAGGCCAAATGTTAGGGAAATCAGTATAGCAATCTATGAATTCTTAGATGAAATTAAGGCTGAGGAGCAGATTAACAATTGGATTGAAGAGGCCAAAGATAAACAAAATTTATCCCTAGAAAAAGAGCACAGCCAAATATGGGATAGGGTTAAAGAAATTTTTGAAAGAATGGTAGAGATTCTAGGAGATGAGGTGATACTTACTAGGCTATATGCCCAAATACTGGAATCAGCTTTTGATGCAGAACAGATGGGTATGATACCTCCATCAAGGGACCAGGTTATTATTGGGGATATTGAAAGATCTAGAATTAGCCAGGTTCAGGCCTTATTTGTTATAGGAACCAATGATGGGATGATACCTAAACTTGATGATGGCCCAGAGATATTTTCGGATGTTGATAGGATGAGGATTGAAGAAACTAATGTTGAGTTATTATCAAACTCTAGAAAGCAGACCTTTGAAAGCCAGTTTCTTGTTTATCTAGCTATAACTAAGCCTAGAAAATGCCTAATTGTAAGCTGTTCCTTAGCAGATGAACTGGGCAAATCCATGAGACCATCCATGGTTATGCACAGGCTAAGAAGAATTTTTCCAGATAGAAAGGTATATAAGACAGATGATTTTTTAGACAAGATCCACCATCCTGTTCCCACCTTTGGATATGTAGGACGGAAGATGAAGGAAGAATTAGATGGAAGAAAAGGGCCAGAGGACTGGAAGGATGCTGTGGGTTGGTACTTGGAACAAGAAGAGTGGAGGCATAGGATTGATACTGCCCTAGACCACCTGTTTTATACCAATCAGCAACACTACCTAAAAGAAGAAACAGCCAAAATCTTATATGATAATCCACTGCACTCTAGTGTATCCAAGCTGGAGACTTTTAGGCAGTGTGCCTTTTGCTATTTTATTAAATATGGCATTAAGGCAGAAGAAAGAAGGTTATTTGAATTTAATGCTATGGACCTTGGAATCCTGTTCCATAAGGCCTTGGAAGAATACCCTTTAAGATTAAAGGAAGAGAATTTAAGCTGGAGAGATGTTGATAGTAGCCAGATGGATTTATATGTTGGTGAGGTTGTAGAAGATGTAGTTTCTAAATATGGTGGCAGCATGGGAAGCCCTACTGCCCAAAACAAATATAAGGTAAGGCAGATAAAGAGTATGACAAAAAGGGCCATATCAGTCCTAACTGATCAAATTAAAAAAGGGGAGTTTGAGCCCAAGGAATATGAACTTGTATTCGGGGATGGGGAGCTCCCTCCTATTGTTATAGATATAGACTCTGAGAGAAAAATGCTACTTACAGGCACCATAGATAGGGTGGATGTTTATAGCTTAGAAGATAAGGACTTTGTTAAAATACTAGACTATAAATCAGGTTCGCAATCCTTTGATCTAGTTGAGGTTTATTATGGCTTGCAACTACAACTATTACTTTACCTAGATGCCTACTTGAAGGTTACAAAAGATAATTTGCCAGCAGGAGTATTTTATTTTCATATAGATAATCCAATTATAGAATATAAAGTAGGGATGGATGATGAAGATATTAGGAAGGAAAGAGCAAAAAGATTTAAACTTTCTGGCATGTTACTAGAAGATTTAGAGGTTGCTAAGGCCCTGGAAAAGGATGTTAAAGGAGAAGTTATACCAGCATCACTAAAGCAGGGGGAAGAGTTTACTGCTAACTCATCAGTGGCTACAAATGAAGAATTTGACCTTCTAAGGGAACATATTGTAGAGATGATTAAGGATTTAGGTAAGGATATATTAGATGGCAAGGTAAGTGCCCTCCCATACCAGCTTGATAAGAAGAATCCATGCCAATATTGCAAGTATTTATCCATATGCCAATTTGATATAAATCAAAAAGATAATGAATATGAGGCACTAGAAAAAATAAATAAAAAGCAGGTATGGGAAAAACTAAAAACAAAGAAAGGCGGGGAATAAAATGTCAGTGACATGGACTCCTGAGCAACAGGCAGCAATTGATGTTAGGGATAAAAATATACTTGTTTCGGCTGCTGCAGGATCAGGCAAAACAGCTGTTTTGGTAGAAAGAATTATTGAGAGAATATCAGATTTAGAAAATCCAGTGGATGTGGATAGGCTTCTTATTGTAACCTTTACAAATGCAGCTGCCTTAGAAATGAAAGAGCGTATAGGTGATGGTATAGAAAGTAAGCTAGAAGAAGATCCGAATAATCTCCACCTTCAAAGGCAATTACATCTGCTTCAAAGGTCATCTATTTCAACTATACATGCATTTTGCCTAAGAGTTATCCGTAATTACTTTCACCAAATAGAAATTGACCCCGCTTTTAGGATAGGGAATGATGCAGAGTTAAAAGTAATAAAAGAAGAGGTTCTAGGGGAAGTATTAGAGGAGTTTTTTGAATCAGGGGACAAAGATTTTATAGAATTAGTAGAAGCCTATACTACACCAAAAAGCACCAAACAACTAGAAGAAATGGTACTAACACTGCATGAATTTTCCCAAAGCACAAGATGGCCCCAGGAATGGTTAGAGAGCTCGGTCAAGGACCTTTCTAAGGACTATAAAAACATAGAAGATACCAAGTGGGCAAAAATTATACATGATAATATAGAAACTAAGCTAGATGGTGCAATTATGGCAGCTAATAATGCCTTATCCTTATGCAAGGCCCCGAATGGTCCAGGGCATTATGAGCCCATGATAGAGGATGATATAAGACAATTAAAGGATTGTAAAGATGACTCACTACTGCAAGTAGTAGATAATATATTTGCCATCAAATATATGAATTTATCTAGAAAGGGATATGAATGCGATCCTGACTTAAAAAAAGAAGTTCAGACTATAAGAAACGATAGCGTAAAGAAAACTATTAATAAGATTAAGACTGATTTTGCCCTAAGGTCAGAAGAAGAAATGCTAGATGATATTAATAAGAGTTCAAGAGCAATGAAAAGCTTGGTAGAATTAGTAGTGGAATTTAGCAATAAGTATCAAGAGGCCAAGGCAGAAAAGTCCATAGTTGACTATAGCGACCTAGAACATTACTGCCTGGAAATTTTGCTAGATAAGGAAAGCAAGCCAGGACATATAGTGCCCTCCATAGTAGCTAGGGAATTACAGGAATTCTATGAAGAAATTTATATAGATGAATATCAAGATAGTAATATAGTTCAGGAAACTATGCTTAGGGTCATATCAAGGGATGATGAAAATAGGTTTATGGTTGGAGATATAAAGCAAAGTATATATAGGTTTAGGCTAGCTAATCCACTTCTTTTTATAGAAAAGCATGATGAATATGAAAAATATAAGATTAATGAGGAACTAGGTAATAAGGTTTATATTGAGCTTGTTAATAACTTTAGAAGTAGGGGGAATGTATTAGATGGAATTAACTTTATCTTTGACCAAATAATGAGCAGGAAGGTTGGGGAGGTAGAGTACGATGAAAGCGTGGCTTTGTATACAGGGGCAAAGTACCTTGAACCTAGCCAAGGGGAAGAAGTAGGCGGGCCAGTTGAGCTACATATAGTTTCTGGTGAAGATTTAGAGGGGATGAATAAGAGGGAGGCAGAGACACTTCTTGTTGCAAATATGGTTAAGGAAATTTTAGATGGTGAAAAATCTCCTACACATGTTTATGACAAAAGGTTGAAAGGTTACCGCAGGGTGGAGCCAAAGGATATAGTTATACTTCTTAGAACTACTGTAAATACTGCTCAGGACTATGTAGATGCCCTTGTAGATGTTGGTGTGGGTGCCTTTGCCGACGTTGCAACAGGCTACTTTGAAACTATAGAAATCCAAACCATACTAGCCTTATTAAGTATTATTGATAATCCGCTGCAAGATATTCCACTTTTAACTGTACTAAGATCACCTATAGTTGGTCTAACACTAGATGAACTAGCTATTATTAGAAAATCAGAAAAATATGGTACATTTTATGAGGCTCTTAACAGCTACATTAATGAGACTCAGGTAATAGATAAGGAAGATAAGTTGTTAGGAAAGTTAGAGTCTTTTATAGAAAGCTTAGATAAATATAGGAGATGGGCAATAGATTTTCCCATGGATCAGCTTATATCAAAGCTTTTTATAGATACAGGCTACTACCAATATGTAGGCATGCTAGCAACAGGACCACAAAAGCAGGCCAATCTAAGAATTCTTAAAAGTTATGCAGCAGAATTTGAAGAAAGTAGCTTTACAGGTTTATTTAACTTTATGAACTATATAGATAGGGTTAAAAGCAGTTCAGGTGATTTTGCAGAGGCTAAAACAGTAGGGGAAAATGAAAATCTGGTAAGGATTATGAGTATCCACAAGAGTAAAGGTCTTGAATTCCCAATTGTAATACTAGCAGTAACAGATAAACAGTTTAACAATAGGGATTTAATAAATCCAGTGCTACTACATCAGGAACTAGGCTTTGGGGCTAAATATATAGATGTAGAAGATAGGGTTAATTATAATACCCTAGCTAGGCTAGCTATTAGCCAGCAAATTAGGGCAGAAAACCTGTCAGAAGAGATGAGGGTGCTATATGTCGCCCTAACTAGGGCCAAGGAAAAGTTAATAATAACAGGTAGTGTGGATAACTTCGAAAAAAGTGTTAAGTCATGGGGACAAAACCTAAAAAGAGATAGGAAAGAAATTGGAGCATATGCTACAATGGATGTGAGATGTTATTTAGACTGGATAGGTATGGCTTTTCTTAGCCATCCAGATGCAAAAGAAATAAGGGACCTTATCCCTGATGGTAATGAAGGCTATATAGTTAATGATGAGAAATCCAAGTGGGCCTTTAAGTTGTGGGATAAGTCTAATCTACCAAGCCCTATTGAATTAGAAAAAAGTGATATAGAGAAGAAAAAGGATGAGATTTTAAACTGGGATAAGGATATTGTTCACGGAAAATATAAGGAAGAAATAGAGGAAAGGCTCAACTGGACATATAGGTATGAAGAAGCAACAAAACTACCTGTTAAGATGAGTGTAAGTGAAATTAAGCAAAGATGGTCTAGTCAAGACGAAGATTCTCAGATCTTAAGCTTTGCCCAAAACAAACCATCAAATTCTCCAAGTTTTATGGAAGAAAGAAGAAGGCATAGCCCAACTGAGAGGGGGACTATGATTCATAATGTTCTGCAGCACCTAGATGTAGGAAATTCTGCAAATACGGAAGATGTAAAAGTGCAAATTGAAAAAATGATTTTGCAGGGAAGGGTAAATAAAGATGTTATAGATCTAGTAAATCTTAATAGGCTGGTGGAATTCTCCAAGAGTGATATTGTAGGCAGGATGATAAAGTCAAATGAAATATATAAGGAGCAGCAATTTGTTTTCCTTATGGATGCCAAGGAGCTAATTCCTGATTTTAAGGATGCGGCCTATAGTGAGGAAGTCATGGTTCAGGGAGTAATAGATTGTTTTTTTAAAGAAGATAACGGTTATATACTTGTAGACTACAAGACTGATTATGTACCAGAGGGACAGGAAAAATCAGCAGCTATAGAAAAATTAAAAAATAATTATAAGAAGCAAATAGAGATATATGGAAGGGCGATTAAAGATATTACTGGTAAAAAAGTAAAAGAAAGTTACTTATACTTATATTCAATTAATGAATGGGTGAGAATCTAGTAAAGGGGGATACACATGAAGAAAAGTTGTGCAGGCAGAGTCAGAAGGAATATCACACTAGTAATTGCTGCAGTTTTTGTATCAGTTACAATAAGTTTTCCAGTAATGGGAACAGGAAGAAGTCAGCCCCAGATAAGCCAGTGGTCAATAGGTACCCTTAATGAGGGTGAAAGGTATGGGATTTACCCAGTAGATTGGTACTATGATGGGTTTAGGGAGACCATAAGCCAGGAGAGACTAAATGAGCTAGTAGATGGTGTAGATTCTAAGCTTTCCCAATTAGGTTTAGAGAAAGACCAAGGATTCATACCATCAACATATAAGGAAGATGGCACAAGAAATACTGTCCTTATTAGGCTTTACAATAGTATAGGAACCTATAAACTGCCAGATGATTTGCAAGATAGTAAGGTTAACGCAGTAGTCTACATGCAAGAAAGAGGCATTATAAATGGTACTAATAAAGGCTTGGCACTTCAGACAGATTGTACAGTAGAGCAGGCAGTAGTGTTTGCAACTAGATTAATTGAAGATAGCTATAGTGCAGTAGGGGCTGGGTCTAAGGGTTTAATGTGGCAGGTTAATAATAAGGGAAATACAGTCTATCTTTTAGGATCGATTCATGTAGGGGATACAAGTTTATACCCATTACATAAGGATGTCAAGGAGGCTTTTAAGGACTCAGATATGCTTCTTGTGGAAGCTGATGTCTTTAATGTGGGTGCAGAGTTAGAAGAATTTATGAAAATGGGAATGTATACAGATGGGACAAGCATTAAAAATCATATATCTGAAGAAACATATGGTAAGCTAGTAGAATTTCTTGAACTTATAGGTTTACCAGATGATGCTTATGACGGATTTAAGCCCTGGATTATAGCAAATGAACTATCAACCCTTATGATTGCCGACCCAAACTATGTTGAAGGTCAAATAGGTGCTAGTGAGTTAGGAGTGGATATGTATTTTCTAACTACAAGTACGCTTATGAATAAGCCAATTGGGGAGCTGGAAGGAATGGTATCCCAGGGTAATTTATTTAATAATATGCCAATGGAAGTTCAGGAGGAACGTTTAAACCAAATATTAGATGATATTTTAAATCCAGAATCACAGGCTGGTGTAGAATCAGCTGATTTAATAAAACTATGGTTTGAAAAGTGGAATAAAGGTGACATTGATGGATTTGCAGAGTCATTCTTGGAAGAAAGAGAAGAAGCTGCAAGTGAATTTGAAAGTCTTTTATTCGGAAAAAGAGATAAGGATATGTCAGATAAGCTAGTTAACCTACTAGAAAAGGATGGGGAAACTACATATTTTGTAGTGGTAGGGGCAGGTCACTTAGTAGAGGAAGGCACAATAGTGGATATTCTAAGTGAAAAAGGTTATAAGGTAGAAAGATTTTGGGAATAAATATTATAAACTCAACATATTAAAATGTCGTGCTTCTCTTGTGAAGCACGACATTTATTTTACTTACTAGCTAAAAGCTCAAGCACTTTATTACTTCTTTCTATAAAGGCAGTCATCTCATTAGCCTCAAGCTGCTTGTGTGATAACTGGGCAAGATCATATATTTGCTGGCAAAGGAGTTTGGATGTTTCCTTATCATCTGCCTTCTCATTTAAAAGCTTGATTAATGGATTGTTTTGGTTAAGCACCAATTTTTCTTCAGCATCTGGCATATCTGGTCCTAGGTTCATACCGTACATTTCCATCATCTCTTGCATTCTACGATCATCTTCAGATAGAATAATCATTCCTGATACAGATGTAGATTTTAGGTTTTCAACTTGTACATCAAGCTTATCTTTACCTAAGGCTTCTTTAAATAAGGAACTTAATTTTTCTTGTGTATCTTTATCAACTTCCTCACCCTTCAATGTATCTGATAGGTCAGAGTCAACCCTGGCAAACCTAACCTCCTGGTTATTCATTTCAATATGGGACATAAAGGGGGTATCGATTGAGTGTGTTAGAAGTATTGCTTCTAGCTCATTTTCCTTAAGAAGGTTAATGTATTGAGCTTGTTGCACTTCATCTGATACATAAAACACCTTATTTTCATGTTTTTCCTTGTTACGTTCTAGGTATTCAGTAAGTGAAACATAATCATCAGAGGTTGTCTTATAAATTACACTATCTTTTACCCTATCAAAGAACTTAGGTTCACGTAAGCATCCATATTTAACAAAGGGAGAGATATCATCCCAGAACTTGGTATAATTTTCATTATCCTTTTTGTAAAGTGAATTAAGCTTATCTGCTACCTTTCTAGTAATGTAATCAGAAATCTTCTTAACAAAACCATCATTTTGTAGCAAGCTTCTTGATACGTTAAGTGGTAAATCTGGGCAATCTATAACTCCTTTTAAAAGAAGTAAGAATTCAGGAATAACTTCCTTAATATTTTCAGCTACGAATACTTGATTATTGTAAAGTTTAATTGTACCTTCAATGGTTTCAAGCTCGTGATTTAGTTTAGGGAAGTATAGGATACCCTTAAGCCTAAAAGGATAATCCATATTTAGATGAATCCAGAATAAAGGATCATTAGGGTCCATAAATGTTTGGTGATAGAATTCTATATACTCTTCATCTGTACATTCATTAGGTTTTTTAGTGTACAAAGGGTTAGTATCGTTAATTGGTTCAGCTTCTAAAGCCTCCATATCATCAAAGCTATCACTATCTTCCTCCTCTTCATCCCTAATAACATTAAGGAAAATAGGAACAGGCATAAAGTTACAGTATTTATCAATGGTGCTTCTTAGCTTATATTCATTTAAGAATGTTTCGCCATCTTCACCAACATGTAAAATAATATCAGTACCACGTTCAGTTCTTGTACCATCAGAAATTTCAAAGTCGGTACCACCATCACAAACCCACCTAGCAGGTTCAGCACCTTCCTGGTATGATAGGGTATTAATTTCAACAGTATCAGCAGCCATAAATGATGAATAGAATCCAAGGCCAAAGTGTCCTATGATTTGGTCTTGATCCATCTTATCCTTGTATTTGTCTAGGAAATCTTCTGCACCAGAAAAAGCAATTTCATTAATGTATTTTTCGATTTCTTCCTTGGTCATACCTATACCGTTATCAGAAACAGTAATAGTTTTTTCTTTCTCATCTAAAGTTACTTTAATTTGAAATTCTTCATCTGCAGGGCATGTAGCCTCTCCTATGCTGCATAATTTTTTAAACTTAAGTATGGCATCAGACCCATTGGAAACTAGCTCCCTAATAAAAATATCATGATCTGAGTATAGCCATTTTTTTATAATAGGAAATATGTTTTCGCTATTAATTGATAAGGTTCCTTTCTTGGACATAATATTCCTCCTAAATATATTATAATTATAATTGTTAGCAGTCCGAACAAGTGAGTGCTAATCATATTTAATATAATAACTAAATTGTGCACACTTGTCAACAGATAAACATCAAACTAGCTTATTTAAAATTAAGAATTGGGTGATTTTATCATCCCAAGTCTTTTCAGGTGACTTATCAAGGGAGAATGAAGAGTAGGCAGTGCCAGTTACACAAGTGGTCTGTCCTTCCTTAAATGTGATATTTAGGAAAAATGTTGATACCTCATTAGATATCTTTTGTGTATACTCTGGAGAGGTAGATAGGACAATCTTAAAATAAGTGGGAGTTTTATTCCCCTTAATTAGTTCAAAGATACTAGGACGAAGCTCTGACCAGCTTAAGTATTTACTAAGGTTTTCTAATTCCTCATCATTGTAAAAATCCTGATTTCTGCTGCCATCTAAGTGGATTTTATAGGAGGTGTGGAGGGTAACTTCACGAACCTGAAATTTATCAAAAAGAGTATTTTTCAATAATTGATTCATAAACAAATTATTATTAGTAATTGAAAGTGATACCATATATAACTTCCTTTCGTAAGAAAATAATCAACATTAGATATTATAACACAAATAAAATAAAAAGGTGTTGACATAGAAAAACATCTATTATATAATGAGTTAAATTAATAAATTAAAGTCTAAGAACAAAAATAGTACTTATTATGGAAGTGTCTAAGCGAGCTAGCGGTGGTGGAAGGTCTAGCACACAAATAATAAGGAATGGCTTTGTGAGACGCCAGGCGAAAGTATATACAAGTAGCTGTAGCCGTTACCTTACGTTACAAAGGAAAGATATCGAATACCGTTGTATTCCGTGTCGGATTAACTTAGAATTTTAAAGAAACAAACGGTATTTTGTCTATATTATTATGGAGAAAATACTTTTTTTGTTATTAAGGATACTTTAATTTGGGTGGCGCTATAACCATATAGTCCCGATTTGGGGATTATATGGTTTTTTTGTTTTTGGATTATGTAAATTAGAAAGGGGCAGAAGCTATGATGAAACAGGTTTTTGGAGATTTTGGGGGACAATTTGTACCGGAGAAGAACAAGTTAGTATTAAAGGAATTAGAAGAGGCTTTCCTAAAGTATAAGGATGATGAAGATTTCAAGAAAGAGTATGATTATTATTTAAAACAATATGTTGGAAGGCCATCTCCTTTATATTATGCAGAGAGGCTAACAGAGGATTTAGGTGGAGCTAAGATTTACCTTAAGAGGGAAGACTTAAACCATACAGGATCTCATAAGATTAATAATGTGCTAGGACAAATGTTACTTGCCAAGAGAATGGGGAAAACTAGGGTTATAGCAGAAACTGGAGCTGGCCAGCACGGAGTAGCAACTGCAACAGTGGCAGCGCTTATGGATATGGAATGTGTTATCTATATGGGAGAAGAAGATATAAGAAGGCAATCAATTAACGTATTTAGGATGGAGATGTTAGGTGCAAGGGTTGAAAAGGTTTCCCACGGAACTAAAACACTGAAAGAAGCTGTAGATGCAGCTATTAATGCTTGGGTAGATGCTGCAGATGATACATTTTATGTTTTAGGATCAGCTGTTGGTCCACATCCTTATCCTACAATAGTACGAGAGTTCCAAAAAATTATAGGGGAAGAAGCAAAGGAGCAATTAGACCAAGCAGAAGGAAGATTGCCAGATGCAGTTATAGCCTGTATTGGTGGGGGAAGCAATGCTATAGGGGCATTTACAGCCTTTGTACCCCATGAAGAAGTTAAGCTTATAGGCGTAGAGGCTGGAGGAGAGGGAGTAGATACAGATAAGCATGCAGCTACTATTACAAAGGGAAGATCGGCAGTTTTACATGGTATGAAAACACTTTGCCTTGTTGATGATGAGGATGAACCACTTCCGGTATACTCTATATCGGCAGGATTAGATTATCCAGGTGTTGGGCCAGAACATGCATTTTTAAACCAAACAAATAGGGCTGAGTACCATGCTATTACAGATGATGAGGCCATTGAAGCCCTTCAAGCCTTATGCAGATTAGAAGGAATACTACCAGCTATTGAAAGTGCCCATGCACTAGCATATGCAATGAAATATGCCCCAACTAGGGATAAGGACGAAATTATTATTGTTAATGTATCAGGTAGGGGAGATAAGGACGTAGTAGAGGTAGCAAGATACCTAGAAGAAAAATAATAACAAAAAGGTAGCTAATTTTTTAGCTACCTTTTTTGCTAGGTTTTGCTATAGTCCATTAACATAGATAGCTGTAGATGATATAATTGTATGGAATATAAAACTTAATATGTTTAGGAGGTTTCATATTGACTATACAAGAAAATATTGAAAAACTAATTGAATTTGCAAAAGACAGGAAAATATTAATTTTGGAAGATGAGGATTATATAAGAAATCTATTACTTGATCTCTTTAATTTGGATGAGCCATGCCTTGATGAAATACAGGGCGAAAAACCGGCAAGTATTAGGGAGGCCCTGGACCCTCTTTTAGACTATGGTTTTGAAATAGGACTTATAGCTGAGAATACTATAACTTATAGGGATTTATTAGAGGCTAAGATTATGGGGATAATACTACCAAGGCCTTCCCAGGTGATTGGCCAGTTTGAAGAAACCAGGGAAAAAGAAGGTATAGAACAAGCCACAGATGATTTCTATGCCCTATCCCAAAACTCTAATTATATTCATACAGATAGGATTGCAAAAAACCTATACTGGAGGAGTCAAACAGACTACGGTGAGCTTGAAATCACTATTAACCTTTCAAAACCAGAAAAAGATATTAAGGAGATAGAGGCGGCAAAGAATATGCCCCAGTCAAGCTATCCTAAGTGCTTATTATGCCCAGAAAATGTAGGTTTTAGTGGACACCTAAACCATCCTGCAAGGCAAAACCATAGGATTATACCTATTGATATGCTAGGTGAAAAGTGGTATTTACAATACTCACCTTATGTATACTATAATGAACACTGTATTGTTCTATATGAAAAACATAGTCCAATGAGTATGACTAGGGAAACCTTTATAAGATTACTAGCTTTTGTAGAACAATTTCCCCACTATTTCCTAGGTGCAAATGCCCAGCTTCCTATTGTAGGTGGGTCTATTATGAGCCATGAACACTACCAGGGAGGGCACCATACATTTCCAATGGAAGTAGCACCTATAGAATATAGTTTTAGCCATAAGGATTATCCAGGTGTTAAGATAGCTATTGTAAAATGGCCCCTATCAGTAATCCGTATAGCAAGTGATAATAAGGAAGATATAGTGGATGTAGCAGCTAAGATTTTGGAGGCTTGGGAAGGGTATACAGATGAAGATGCGAATATAATACCCTATACTAGGGAGGAAGATGGGACAATTACACCCCACAGCACAGTTACACCTATTGCAAGGAAGAATAAAGATGGGCAATATGAATTAGATCTAGCTCTTAGAAACAATAGAAGAAGTGAGGAAAGTCCAGATGGTATATTCCATCCAAGACAAGAACTACATCATATTAAAAAGGAAAACATAGGCCTAATAGAAGTTATGGGACTTGCAGTTTTACCAGGTAGGTTAAATGAAGAGTTAGCCCTAATAAAAGATGAACTTAGAAGGGACAAATTAGATATAGCAGAAGACTCAGAGCTTAAGAAGCATGAAGGCTGGATTAAGGAGATGAGGTCACGCTATGGCAATAAAATGTCCAAAGAACAGGCAGAGAAAATTCTAAAGCTTGAGGTTGCCAATAAGTTTACCAAGGTACTAGAAGATGCAGGGGTTTATAAAAATACCCAAGAGGGTAGGACGGCATTTATTAAATTTATAGAGAAAATGGGTTTTATCCAGGAGTAGAAGATTGAATTAATAAACAATTGCAAAGAATAGCAAGATAATACTAGAGATAACAATTAAATCATACCAGTATTTTCCTTAAAATGTTATACTAAAAGGGACACTATAATATTATCCTAATAATACTAGAAAATAAAAAGATTAAAATAGAAATATTAAGATTCTTATAGGGGGTATGGTTTATGAAATGGAAAAAGGGTTTAGTGGTAATGTTTGCATTCTTTACAATTGTAGTGGTGAATATGGAGGGGGTCTTTGCTAGTAATAGATACCCAGCTAATGATGCTATAGAACTATTGTATGAGGGGAATGATGTAAACGATTCATATAATTATTACAGGGTAGCTGTTAAGTTTACAGCCGCGAGTAGCGATAAAAGAGAAACACCTGAAAGTTTAGTTATTTTTGAAAAAAATCTTGAGACTGGCCAGATAAGGAGAGCACATGAAGTAACATTTGAAGATGCGGGTAAAACATTATATGATAATACTATGAATGATCAATCATTTTTAGCTAAACAGGATGCCTTTTATTATAGGGCTTTTACTGCTAAGCAAAATTCAAAGGGGCTAAGGGCTGACTCGGAAAATATAAATGAAACCCATGAAAACCAAAAGTATGAATACACTTGTACTTTAACATGGAAGGGTGAATCAAAGGATAAGCCGGTAATAAGGAAGTCTACAAAGCCTCTTATTGTTAATGTAACAAGGAAACTTAGTACAGAAATATTAAGAGCTGGAACACCCAATATGTTTGGTCTTGTTCAAGAGGGAGAGACATTTATAGATAATGGGGTTGAATACACAATAGATAGTAAAACCTTTCCTAAAGAGTATATTCCAGAAAAGAATCAGGGGTCAACACCAAATAAAGATAAAATTTATGGTATAGATGAGATATATCCTGAGAAGGAGATATATATATCTAATATTCCTTTTGGGGTATTTGTAAGTAATGCTAGTATGCAGACCCATGTAATGTACACTGGAGACAAACTACCAGATAGTTCCAAGGTAAGATTTATATTACGTAGTTACTTAACGACTGATAACTCTAAGGAGCTCGATGTTGAAAGGGAGATTCCTGATATATCAGAGTACCTAACTAATCTTGCAACCAAAGATATGGAAGGTATTCCAGAAGATATGTATCCTAAAACATATATGGATGTATATATGGGGATGGGTAAAGGTCCACAGGGTAGTTTAGCGGAAGATGATAATAAAAATGATGTATCATATTTATTTACTACTACAGATGGTATAGTTCATGAGCAATTTGCATTTAGAATAGTGGATGAAAATGACAATATGGTACCAGGTTTTATGTTTGACTTTATTAATGTTAAATATAACCCATATTTATTCGGAGAATATGAATCAGTTACAGCTGATGGCTTTGTTAAACCAATGGGTTATACAATGCTCAAATCTAATTTTAAAGTAGAGAATGATATAATAAGGCCAGAGTTAAAAATATCTATGAATAAACTTTTAGGCAGCGCAAGTGACTTAGTGGAACTTATAGATTTTAATGAAAAGGAAATGAAGCTATTATTTAAAGAAGAAAAGGGAAAAGAAATAGAAATTCCAGTTAAATTTGCTGTCAATGAGGATGGAATTGATAATAAGGAAATCATCATTAGTGCGGATGAACTGCCAAGTGAGTTCATAATAAATGCAAATAATCCGGATAAGCCCGGCCAAACCGTAAAAGCATTCAAATCAGGGAATTATGAAATTAAAATGTATATACCAACCACCCTAAAAAAAGGATTTACTATGAAAGATTATGAGGACTTAGTTAAGCTAGCAGAAAAGGACCATGCAGAAAGAAAAGTATATCCTATAGACTTTGAGATAATCCAATATGAAGAGCCTCTTAGGGATAGAGAAGAAAAGTTAGTTAAAGTAAAAATGGAATATGATATAATTCCATATAGGATGCCAGGAATTAACTAATGGAAAGGAACATAATAGATGAAATGTATATTCAATGGAATTATTTTATTAGATGGCAAGCAGCTAGAAGGCAAGGCCCTGCTATACAATGAAACAATTCAAGAGATTATAGATGAAGAGGAAGCCTTAGATCTTCCCCAGGTAACAGAAAGAGTCGATGCAAGAGGGGGCTATATAGCCCCAGGCTTTGTTGATATTCATATACACGGCTATGATGGTGTAGACACTATGGATGGCACAGTAGAAGATATTCAAATAATAGCCAAGGGGATACCAGCTAATGGTGTAACCTCATTTTTGCCTACAACAATGACCATGTCTAGGGAAGAAATAACTATGGCTCTTGATTGTGTTAGGCAGGCAAAAGAAGTCCAGGATACTATGATAGGGGCAGATATATTAGGTGTCCACATGGAAGGGCCATTTTTAAATGTTAAGTTTAAAGGTGCCCAAAATAAGAAGTATTTCCAAAAACCAGATGCTAAGTATGTTAAGGACAATCAGGATATAATTCGCCATATAACAGTTGCCCCGGAGATTGAAGGGGCAGATGAGTTTATAGGAGATATAAGCAAAAATACAGATATATCATTATCTATGGGCCATACAGCAGCCACATTTGAGCAGGCTATGGAAGCAGTGCAATCAGGAGTTAATCATGTAACCCACCTATTTAATGCTATGACAGGTCTTCATCATAGGGAGCCTGGTGTAGTTGGGGCAGCCTTAGCTAGTGATATTAGCTGTGAACTTATATGTGATAATATCCATGTTCACCCAGGGCTTTTTAAAATGATACATCAAGTTAAAGGACCAGATAAACTTATACTAGTTACTGACTGTATGAGGGCTGGTGGTAAGGAAGATGGAGAATACTCCTTAGGAGGACAGAAGGTATTTGTTAAGGATAATAGTGCAAGGCTAGAAGATGGTAACCTAGCAGGTAGCGTTCTTAAACTTAATGATGCCCTCAAAAATATGATAGATTATACAGGAATCCCAGTAGAAGAAGCTATTAAGTACGTAACCATAAATCCTGCAAGCGTAATTAATGTCCAGGATAGAAAAGGTACACTAGATAGCGGGAAAGATGCTGATATAACTGTATTAGATGAAAATATGGAAGTGCAAATTACAATTGGAAAAGGAAAGGTTATCTATGCAAAACATTAAGATTTTAAATATGGACATTTACATTACTAAAGATTATGATGAAATGAGCAAGAAGGCAGCTGAAGTAGTGGCTTCAGTAGTAAAGGAAAAAGAAAATCCTATCCTAGGCTTAGCTACAGGTGGTACGCCAGCAGGTCTTTACAAGGAGCTTATTGCTATGAATAAGGCAGGGGAAATTGACTTTAGCAAAACCTCAGCTTTTAACCTAGATGAGTACTACCCAATAAGTAAAGAAAGTGACCAAAGCTATTACTACTTTATGAGGGAAAATTTATTTAAACATATTAATATTGATACGGATAAGACATATATTCCAGATGGATCTGCTGAAGATGTTGAAAAAGAATCTGAGGCTTTTGATAAGCTAGTTAGGGATACTGGTGGGGTAGATATGCAGATACTAGGAATTGGTACAAATGGTCACATTGCCTTCAATGAGCCAGCAGACAATTTCCCAACTAAGACACAAAAAGTAAATCTTACAGAAAGTACAATAGAAGATAATGCTAGATTTTTTGATAATATTGATGATGTGCCAAAAGAAGCAATAACTATGGGAATAGGTACAATAATGAATTCAAAAAGAATTATCATGCTAGCAAGTGGTGCAAATAAAGCTGAGGCAATAAAAGAAACTGTACTTGGCAATGTAAGACCACAGCTTCCAGCATCTATATTACAGTTCCACAAGGATGTAACTATAATATTAGACGAAGCAGCAGCTAAGGATTTATTAGAATCATTGTAATAATGCACAAAGAACAGGCAGAAAAAGTGTGAAAAATGAAGGTGTTGACAAGAGCCTTGTCCCTTGTTATAATAGTCTTAATTAAATGAATACTAAGGTGTGTAACTGAGTAGTATCAGGCATAAACTTTTCCATTGACAGATGAGGGGAGTTTATGCCTTTTTTGCTTAAGTGGCATCTTAAATTTAAAGATAAGGAGGTAGAGAAGATATGGTAGAAGCAACAGCCACAATTAACGTATCATCAGGTTTGCATGCAAGGCCAGCTAATCTGTTTATTAAAACAGCATCAAAATATAAGTCTGACATCAAGGTATCCAAAGATGGTAAGGAAGTAGATGGTAAAAGATTACTTGCAATTATGACGCTAGGTGTTCAGCAAGGGGAAAGTATTACAATTAAAGCTGAAGGGGAAGATGAATCTGAGGCAGTAAGGGCGTTAGAAGACCTTATAGAAAGGGATTTTGAGTAGGCAACATTAAATATTAATTATATATTATTAAGAAACGGGGGAATTCAATATGAATAAGGTACTTGGAAAGCTTCAAAGATTAGGAAAGGCACTTATGCTACCAATAGCAGTACTGCCAATAGCAGGGCTACTACTAAGGTTAGGTCAGCCAGATGTTTTTAACATACCCTTTATTGCTAATGCAGGGGATGCTATATTCGGTAATCTGCCACTTATCTTTGCAATTGGTGTAGCAGTTGGTTTATCAGATGATGGTGATGGAGCAGCAGCCTTAGCTGGTGCAGTGGGTTACCTGATTATGATAGGTGTAACAGAAACTATTGATCCAGATATAGATCTGCAGGCATTAGGTGGGATTATAGCTGGTGTTATCGGCGGATTAGCCTATAATAAATATAGTGGTACTAAACTTCCAGATTTCCTAGGTTTCTTTGGTGGAAGAAGATTTGTTCCTATTGTAACTGGCTTGTTTAGTATGATTACAGGTATTGTATTTGGATATGTTTGGCCACCAATACAAAATGTAATAGATATATTTGCTAATTGGATGATGAATAGTGGAGGAGTTGGGGAGTTTTCCTTTGGACTTTTCAACCGTCTATTAATTCCTACAGGGTTACACCATGTGCTTAATAATATGGCATGGTTTACCTTTGGTAAATTTAATGGTGCATCAGGTGATCTTGGTAGATTCTTTGCCCAGGTTCCAGCAGAAGGTCTTATGGACCCATCAGCAGGTATATTTATGACAGGGTTCTTCCCTATAATGATGTTTGGACTGCCTGCAGCAGCTTTTGCAATGTATGTATGCGCTAAGAAAGAAAATAAGGCAGTAGTTGGTGGGGCTCTATTTTCAGTTGCATTTACAGCTTTCTTAACAGGTATTACAGAGCCTATTGAATTTATGTTTATGTTCCTAGCACCAACATTATATTTGATTCATGCAATATTAACAGGTGCTGTTCTTGCATTAACTAGTTTGATGGGAATAAGACATGGGTTCTCATTCTCAGCAGGTGCCATAGATTATTTCCTAAATATGGGCCTTGCAACAAAGGGATGGCTACTTATTCCAATAGGTTTAGTTGTAGCAGTAGTTTACTTCCTCTTATTTGTATTCTTTATTAAAAAGTTTGATATTAAAACTCCAGGACGTGAAGATGATGAAGAAGCAACAGGAGTAAAGGAAGCTATAGCAAATCAGGGTGTAGCGGAAGTAGCAGCCGCCTACCTAGAAAAATTAGGTGGAATAGATAACTTAAAGAGTATAGATTCCTGTATAACAAGACTACGCTTAACAGTTTATGATCCTGAAATAATTAAAGATAGTGATATGAAAGCACTTGGTGCATCAGGGGTGATTAGACCAAGTAAGAATACAGTCCAGGTTATAGTAGGGACAAGTGCAGATTTAATTGCTAGAGAAATGAAAAAACTAAGTAAATAAATAGCACTATAATTAATTGGGGTATAGGCCCTTTGTAATCAATTGGCAAAGGGTTTATACCCTATTATTAAGTAGGAGTGGTGATATGATAGAAATAAGAGGTATAGGAGCTTCCAGGGGAGTTGCCATAGGTAAAGTATTGCTAATAGAAGATGGTGATTTTAGCTTACAAAGAGAAACACAGTTATCCCTAGCAGAAGAAGTTACTAGATTAAATAAAGCTAAAGACAAGGCTATAAGACAATTAGAAGAATTAGAAAGCTATGCCCTATCTAATGTAGGTGAAGACGAGGCTGCCATATTTGAAGTTCATCAAATGATGATTATGGATGGTGAATTGACTGAGAGGGCTGAGGAGATAATTGGAGATGAAGGCGCTACAGCTGAATATGCTATAAACCAGGCTTGCCAAGAGTTTGTCAAAATATTTAGGGGTATGGACGACCCCTATATGCAAGAGCGTGGTAAGGATATAGAGGATATTGGTAAACGGATTGTAGGCATATTGACGGGTGAACAAGATTATGATTTATCTAAATTAGATGAACCTGTTATTATAGTAAGCAAGGACTTATTACCATCAGATACAGTCCAACTGGATAAGGAAAATATTCTGGGGATTATTACAGCATTGGGAAGTAAGATGTCCCATTCTTCTATTATTGCTAGAAGTATGCAAATTCCCGCAGTAGTAGGTGTATCGGATATATTAGATAAGCTTACTAATGGGGATGAGGTTGTGGTGGATGGGTCAAGTGGGGAGATAATTATTCATCCTAAGGAAGATATAAAAGCCATATGGGTAGAAAAACAAGATAAATATAAAGGAATGCTAGAGGGTTTAAACCAGTTAAAAGGTACTAGAAGTATTACAAAATCCGGGGTTGAAGTTAAGGTTAATGCCAATATAGGTTCCCCAGGGGACATGGACATGGTGATAGAAAATGACGCTGAAGGTATAGGACTGTTCAGAAGTGAATTCTTATATATGCACAGTGATAAAATGCCTGATGAAGAAACCCAGTTTAAGGCATATAAAGAAGTATTAGAAAAGATGGGTGATAAACCTGTTATTATTAGAACTATAGATGTTGGGGGAGACAAGGAAATAGATTACCTAAAGATTCCTAAAGAAGAAAATCCCTTTTTAGGATATAGGGGTATAAGAATATGCTTAGATCAAATAGATCTTTTTAAAACCCAGTTAAGAGCGCTAATAAGGGCAGGACAATATGGTAATCTTGGGATTATGTTTCCTATGGTGTGTACATCTAATGAGCTATTAGAGATACAAAGAATTGTTAAAGAGGTAAAGGAAGAGCTTAGGGCTGAGGGTGTAGCTATAGATAGGGAAATACAATTAGGTATTATGATTGAGACACCAGCAGCAGTCATGATTTCAGATGAACTAGCAAAACATGTAGATTTCTTTAGTATAGGAACTAATGATTTAACTCAATACACCATGGCTGTAGATCGTATGAATCCTAAAGTGGAAAATCTATACGACGTTCACAACCCAGCAGTAAAACGCATGATAGAAATAAGTGCAAAAAATGCCAAAAAAGAAGGCATATGGGTGGGAGTATGCGGTGAAGCAGCTGCAGATACAAGCCTAACAGAATTCTTTGTGGATATAGGAGTTGATGAATTAAGTGTTAACCCAGGAACCGTACTTGAGGTAAGGCAAAAGATTCAGAGCATATAGTGAGGGTGGATAGATTTTGGATTATAAGGTAGTTAAAATATTTAATAATAATGTAATACATGCAAAAGAAGATAAGAAAGAAATGATTTTAATAGGTAAGGGTATAGGTTTTAGTAAGAAACCAGGTGACCTACTACCGGCAGATTCTAAAATTATAGAGAAGATCTTTCATGAATCTAATTCCAACTACTCAATAGAATACTTAGAAATGATACCACAATACAAGAAAGAGATAATTGGGGTTAGTGAAGAGATTATAGCAAAAGCTGAAGATATATTAGGGCCATTAAGTCCTAACATACATGCGGCTTTAGTTGATCATATAAGCTTTGCACTAGATAGAATTAAAATGGGGTTACCCATTGAAAACCCTTTTATTGATGAGATAATAATCTTATATCCTGAGGAATATGAGGTGGCAGAATTGGCAGCTAGTTTAATTATGGAACGACTAGATGTAGAAATAGGGGAAGATGAGAAGGGGTTTATTACCCTTCATCTACACTCTGCTAAAACCAACAAGTCTATTAGGCAGACTATGCAGGATACAAGAATATATAAAACTTGTATGGATTTAGTTGCAGATAGTATAGGTCAGGTTTATGATGATAATGACTATATCCATTATAACTTTATACTTTCATTAAAGCTAATTGTCCATTCCTCTAGCAAGGGTAATAAAATAAGCAATCCAATTAAGGGTGAGATAAAAAATAGATTGGTAGAAAGTTATAAAATTGCAAATGATATAGCTAGCTTATTTGCAAAAGAGAAGAATATAGTATTAAATGAAGATATGATAGCCTATATAGCAATGGATATTGAAAAAATAAGGCAAATTAAAATATAAGGAGGGATAATAATGTTTAGTTTTTTAAAAAGAAAAGATATAGAGATTTTTGCACCTATCACAGGCAAGATTGTAGGTATTGAAGATGTGCCAGACCCAGTATTTTCAGGCAAAATGATAGGTGATGGGGTTGCTATTGAGCCCACAAATGGAATGGTTCTTGCGCCATGTGAAGGCAAGGTAGTGCAAATATTTCCAACCAACCATGCTGTTGGAATAGAAATAAAAGAAGGAATTGATCTACTGATTCACCTTGGAATAGATACTGTAGAGTTAGCTGGTAAGGGATTTGAAAGATTAGTAAAAGAAGGAGAAACTGTTAAAGTTGGTACTCCTTTAATAAAAATGGACTTAGATATATTAACAGAAAATGAAAAAAATACAATTACTCCTGTAATAATAACAACTATGGACCAGATAAAGGATATAAACACATTAAATGGTGATGTTGTGGCAGGAAAAGACTTAATAATGACAGTTAAGATTAAATAATCAGACACAAATATTAAAACTCTAAAAATTTATTAATAATATTGTAATAAATAGTTGACATTTTTTTCCCCTTGGAATATAATAGCTTTAGGTAAAGAAGTTATACAAAACCATAGGGGGAAAAATTTCATGTCTAGGAATATAATTCGTAAGATGGCATTAAGTACTATGATAGGAGCAAGTATTTTCGGAATGACAGTATTTGCAAATCCAGTTGAAAATACAGACTTTACAATAGAGAAATCAGGAGTGGTTCTTAAGAGTGAATTAGGAGCACAAGCGGCAGATGTAAGGGAATTAAAAAAAGGTGAAGTTATTCGTTTAGGTAATAAAGTAGACGATTCTATAGAAGTAATTTTAGACTACGGTAAAGTAGCATATGTAAAAACTGATCAAATAGTAGAACCAAAAATAGACAAAGGTCAGGAAGTAGTAGACTTTGCAGTTAAGCATGTTGGAAATCCATATAGATATGGTGGCAATAGCTTAACTAATGGAACAGATTGCTCAGGATTTACAAGCCAGGTATATAAAAACTTTGGCGTTAACATAAGCAGAACCTCAGGAGGTCAATACGCAAGTAATGGTACTCACGTAAAGAAATCCGACCTTAAACCAGGGGATTTAGTATTTTATGGTTATAATGGAAGGGTAAATCACGTAGCTATTTATATGGGTAATAACAAAATAGTTCATGCAGGTACAGCTAGAACAGGTATACATATAAGCCCACTTACTCAAAGGGGAATGGCACCATATATGGGAGCAAAAAGAGTAATATAATATAAGTACTTTAAATAAATCACTTCTGGAATCTTTGTTATCAGATTTCACGGGAGTGATTTTTTAATAAAATAATTCTAATAAGGAGTGGAGAATAAGTATGAAAACAAATATAAAATTAAAGAAAATTAGTTTATTGGTAGCAATATTAATTTTAGCAAATACTGCCCTATTAAGTGCAGAGCCAGCTATAAAGACAGATAATACTACAGTAGCCCAAAAGGAATTTAGGGGAGCCTGGGTATCAACTGTATATAATCTTGATTGGCCATCTAAAAAAGGACTAAGTGTTGATCAGCAAAAAGCAGAGTATATTCATATGTTAGATGAATTACAAGCAGCAGGGATTAATGCAGTAATTGTTCAAGTTAAGCCAGCGGCAGATGCCCTTTATCCTTCTAAGCATGCTCCTTGGTCAGAATACTTAACAGGAACACAAGGGAAACATCCAGGGTATGATCCGCTAGCATTTATGATAGAAGAAACCCATAGAAGAGGAATGGAATTTCATGCCTGGTTTAATCCTTTTAGAATTACAACAAGTGGTACTAAAACAGATAAATTAGCAGCTAATAATCCTGCAAAACTGCATCCAGAATGGGTTCTAAAATATGATAATAAATTATTTTTAAATCCTGGGATACCTGAGGTACGTACTTATGTAAAAAATACAGTTCTTGAAGTTGTCAAAAATTATGATGTAGATGCTATACATTTTGATGATTATTTCTATCCATACCCAGATAGTAAGAAAAATGATATCCCTGACCGTCATACCTATAAAAAATTTGAAAAGGCTTATAAAAATATAGGTGATTGGAGAAGATATAATATTAATGCAATGATTAAAGATATATCCTTATCTATTAAACAAATAGATAAAGATGTAAAATTTGGAATTAGTCCTTTTGGAGTATGGAGAAATTCATCGGCAACTCCCAAAGGGTCAGATACAAGGGCGTCAATTACAAGCTATGATTCTATATATGCAGATACCCGTTACTGGGCTTATGTAGGCTGGATAGATTATATTGTTCCGCAGATATACTGGAATATAGGATTTGGCCCAGCTTGCTATGAAAAAACATTAAACTGGTGGATAAAGGAATTAGAAGATAAACCAGTAGATTTATATGTTGGACATGCTCTATATAAGGTTGGTACAGAAGATGCTTGGTTAAATCCTGAAGAACTTCCAAATCAGATTTTAATGAATCGTAAAAGCGATACTGTAAAGGGTAGCGTGTTTTTTAGATCAAAGTTAATCCTAGATAATATGTTAGGATTTACAGATAGATTAAAATATGACTTATATAAGCATCCATAAAAGGATGGATTTCCCTTCATAAAATTTAGGTTTTTCGATAAGAATATAGGTAGGTTAAAGAATATTTAATTTATAACCGCATATAATCTTACAAGATACAAGCTTAAATAAGGAGGATATTAATGAAGTGGAAACAATGGGTTATACTTACAGCCACTATCTTTGCGGCACTTATATTATCTAGGCAGCATGTTATAAGTGTATTTAATGATGTTTCTCAGGCTGAGGAAGCTAAGAGAAAGATACCTATTTATTCAGTTGATACAAAGGAAAAAAAGGTAGCCCTATCATTTGATGCAGCCTGGGGTGCAGATGATACAGACTCTCTTCTTTCAACCCTGGAGAAGCACGATGTAAAGGCTACTTTTTTCCTTGTAGGAGACTGGGTTAGGAAATATCCAGAACAGGTAAAGAAGATTTATCAGGCAGGTCATGATATAGGCAACCACTCTGATAAGCATCCACATATGAATAGTATGAGTAAAGAGCAGATTAAGGCAGATGTTATGGAGGCTCATAAGGCCACCAAAGATTTACTAGGTATAGATATGGACCTATTTAGGCCACCATTTGGGGAATACAATAATACAGTTATGGAAGCATTGAAAGAGTGTGGATATTATATTATCCAGTGGGATGTAGATTCCCTAGATTGGAAAGAATATGGCCTTGAAAACTTAATTGACACAGTTGTAAATCATAAGAATCTAGGTGATGGATCAATTGTTCTTATGCATAATAATGCAAAGTATACTAAGGATGCCTTAGACTCTATTATAGTTGGGCTTAAAGAGCAAGGCTACGAATTAGTGCCTATTTCGGAGCTTATTATAAGGGAAAACTACAAGACTGATCACACAGGAAGACAATTTAGTAATTAATTGTAATAAAAAGAGGCTACCCCGATGGTAGCCTCTTAGATTTTGCTTATTTAGTAGGAAATTTAATAATCTTTGCTTTAGGGAGTTGATTATGAAAAAATGGAACTAGTAATGAATTAATTTCATAACTTATACTTAAAACTTGGGGATGTTGTAAGTTGAAGTTATTTGCAACAAGTATTTTATTTAAAGTTTGTTTCAAGTTATCAACTATAACCATGTTAAGGGGTTCGCCCATGTAGATCGCCTCGTTTCAGCAATACTAGAAGTTTCGGTGCTGTCAATCTTGATGTCTAGTATATATTATGTTGAAATTCAAAAAAGGTGCATGATTTTTAACTACATCCTGTGGTAGTTCCACAGTCAAGGCAAACCTTGCAAGTACCATTCTTTACTAGTTTACTACTTTTGCAAGATGAGCAAATTTCCCCGTATAATCTTTCTTCCTCACCGCTATCTGGCAAAGGTGGATTACTTATAGGAACTGATGTTGATGGTGCTATTGGGCTAGTAGGTGTAACCTGGCAAGTAGAGTAGTCACCTAGTTCAATATCAATAATTTTACTAATTAAATCTGATATGGAATCTGCCATTTTTATATAGGGATGTCCATATACAAATCCGCTAGGTTCGTATTTTTGGCCCCTATACATTTGTGAAATATCCTTAGCAGGAACCCCGTATTGTAGCATTTTAGATATGGTTGTAGATATGCTATCTAAAAGTCCTTTTGCCAGGGAGCCTTGCCTACCAGCTGATACATAAACTTCCCCTAACCTTCCATCTTCATAGTATGAAATAGTTACATATAATTTAAGTCCAGCCATTTGGGCCTCGTGAACATGGGCCCTCCTAATTCCTGTAGGTTTAATTCTCCTAGGTAGGTGGGAATGTTTTTCATGCTCTTTAGCTATCTCTAGTAGCTGCTTATAGGATAAGTCTTCAAGCCTTTCTTTAGAAGTATCTGAAATACTAGTATTTAATGGCTGTGATTCTTTACATCCATCACGATAAAGGGCTATAGCCTTTACACCTAATTTCCATGAAAGTTCATAAATATACTGTATATCCTTGGTTGTTGCATCATGTGGTAAATTCACAGTTTTACTAATAGCTCCTGATACATTAGGTGCAAGTGCTGCCATCATTCTTACATGGCCTTCTGGTGCTATAAAACGCTTACCTGTTCCACATTTATTAGCTGTATCAAATATAGGGTAGTGCTCTGGTTTAAGGTGAGGTGCCCCTTCAATTTTGCCATCTACTAAAGTTTTATATCCATTACTATCTTCTGTTCTAAGGATATAGGCAATTATTTCATCTATTTGATGTTCTTCGTATCCAAGTTTTCTAAGTGCTACTGGCATAAGCGGGTTTATTATTTCCATGCTGCCACCACCTACTAGCTTCTTGTATGCCACGTGGCTAAAGAAGGGTTCAGAGGAAGTTGTAGCGCAGTCCATAGCAAAGGCTATTGTGCCTGTAGGAGCCAGTACGGAAACCTGGGCATTACGGTATCCATGTTTTTGGCCACTATCATAGGCTTTTTCCCAAACTTTCTTAACTATTGAGCTTAGGGAGGATAAACCCAGTTCCTCTAATGTTTCATGATTAATCTTCACTGGATCATAACTTAGGTTAAGCTCCCCATCATCTAATGCGCCAGCTACTACAGCATGATTATTAATTACATTTAACATATAGTCTTTGTTAGTATGGTAGTAGGTGAATGGTTGAAGCTTTTCGGCAAACAAGGATGAGATATAGTAGGAATACCCTGTTAATGTGCTCATTAAGGATGATGCAACATTCCTAGATTCTTCACTATCATATGGCAGAGCCATAAGCATAAAAAGTGCACCTAAATTAGTAAGTCCAAGGCCTGTAGTTCTAAAATGGTAGGACTTACGTGCTATTGATTCAGTTGGGAATTGCCCCCAATGAATAGTAGCTTCTAGGACAATCTGTGCCATCTTAATACAGTGCAGATAGCCTTCTATATCAAATGTATTATTTTCAGGATTATAAAACTTAGTAATATTAATACTTGCTAAGTTGCATGCGGTATCATCTAAGAACATATACTCTGAACATGGATTGCTAGCATTAATTCTGTTATGCTTTGCATTATAATCCCCATCTTCACCGGCAGGGCATGTATGCCAAGCGTTGATTATATCATCAAACTGAATACCTGGGTCACCACATCTCCATGCAGCCTTACTAATGCCCTCCCAAATAGAATCTACACTAGCTTCTTTGGCAGTGGTCTTATCTAGTCTGTTTATTAGTTCTACAGTAGCTTCAGGATTATGTAGTGATTTCATAAATTTATCATTAACACGTACGGAGTTATTAACATTCTGACCTGATACAGTGTCATAGGCTTCACCATCAAAATTAGTGTCATAGCCCATCTTACCAAGTGCAGCAACCTTATCTTCTTCATGTGACTTCCAGGATATAAAGTCTTCAATTTCCGGGTGGTCTATATCTAAAACATTCATTTTTGCAGCTCTTCTAGTAGTTCCTCCAGATTTGATTGCACCTGCATTACGATCAAATACCCTAAGGAAACTCATAAGACCTGAAGATTTACCACCACCAGAGAGATCTTCGCCTTTTCCCCGTATTGGTGACCAGTTTGTCCCTACGCCAGAACCATATTTAAAAAGCCTGGTTTCTGTTACTAGTTGGTCTGTAAGAGATTTATCTCCTAGTAGTGAATCTTCAACACTTACTATAAAACAAGCGGATCCTTGTGTTCTGGTATAGGCGTCATCAGATAAAAGGGTTTCGCCTTTTTCAGGATCAAAGTAATAGTGGCCTTGGCTTGGACCCTCAATTCCATAGGCTGACTTTAGGCCTGTATTAAACCATTGGGGACTGTTGGGAGCCCACATTTGTTCGATTAACATATAGGCTAGCTCATCATACACAATTTGCTTTTGTGATTCATTGATTAGAGCCTCATCGTAGGCTGAGTCAACCCAGAAGGTAACCATTCTATGTACAAGTTGCCTAAAGGAGTTTTCATAGCCCTCTTCTGTTGGGATACCACTTTTCCTAAAGTATTTGCTTGCAATTATATCGCAGGCGGATTGGGAAAAATGTGCTGGAAATTCTAAATCTTTCATATCTAGAATTGTCTCCCCTGTACTATAATTGAGTAATTTTACATGGACCTTCTGCCATTTAAAAAGATCATATACAGTCTGGGAGGAGTTCTCTAATTCGCTAGTATAATGGCGGGTAATTAAATCATCTAATTTCATAAATACATCCTCTTTTCATTAATGGTACATATTATTGTGCGTAATATATATTGTATCACAGTATCATGGCAATAAAAAGATGAGTTCTAAATGAGGCTATATGGGAATACATATTATAGAGATAAAGTTATTTAAGAACATAAAGATAATAAGGAGTGTGTTTGAAATGTCAGATCATTTAGTGAGAAATAATGAAGTTAATGTAATGGGTAGGGTAGTGGAGGATTTAAAGTTTAGCCACAAGGTATACGGAGAGGGCTTCTATACTTTTAAAATTGAGGTGGATAGGCTAAGTGATTCTGTAGATATATTACCTATAACAATCTCTGAAAGATTATTACCCGATATAGGCAATATACTAGGGGAAACGGTGGATATATTAGGTCAATTTAGGTCATATAATCAATATGATGAAGGTAGAAATAGATTGATTTTAACAATTTTTGTTTTGGAGCTTAAAGTTATAAAGTCCATAGAGGGAGAAAGAAGTAAAAATAGTATAGTCTTGGATGGCTATGTATGCAAAGACCCAGTATATAGGACGACCCCATTTGGTAGGGAAATTACTGATTTGCTTATTGCAGTTAACCGATCATATCATAAATCTGATTACATACCATGTATTAGCTGGGGGAGAAATGCTAGATATGCACAACATCTTGAGGTGGGGAATAATATAAAGGTGTGGGGCAGGATTCAAAGCAGGGAGTATCAAAAAAAGTTTGAAAATGGTGAGGTAGAAACTAGGATTGCCTATGAAATGTCAATTTCCAAAATGGAACTTATTGATGAAAATTCCTCTGACTTATTGTAAGTAATTGATATTCATACTATAATAGTACAAGAGGTGATTAAGTGTGGATAATGGACTTGTACAAATTTATTGTGGCAATGGTAAAGGCAAGACAACAGCAGCTATTGGCCTAGGCATTAGAGCAATAGGACAAAATTTAAAGGTCATTATGATTCAGTTTTTAAAAGATGCCGATACTGGAGAATGCAAGACTCTAAAGTCCCTTGAGCCTAAATTCAAGGTGTTTCATTTTGAAAAGGCAAGGGGCTTCACATGGACACTAACTCCTGAGGAAAAAGAAGAAAAGAAGGAAGAAATAAAAAATGCAATAAACTTTGCTCGTAAGGTTTTAGATACAGGAGAATGTGATATCCTAATATTAGATGAAATATTAGGGGCCATTGAGGCGGGGCTTATTGATGAAGAGGAGATTTGTGATCTTATAGATAATAAGCCAGAAGGTAGTGAACTAGTTTTAACAGGTAGGGTGCTGCCGGATGAGATAGCAAAAAGGGCAAATTATATTAGCAAGATTAACGCTATTAAACATCCTATAGACCAGGGTATAGGCGCAAGAAAGGGAATAGAATTTTAATTTAATATATAATAAAAACCACTTACAGGAGTTTATTCGAGTAAGTGGTTTTATTTAATTTAACTATCTATTAGGTGCTCCATATTATATAATCCAGGAGTATCTAACCTTTCATACATAAATTTAGCTGCCTTAAGTGCCCCTACAGCAAAAACCTCTTTTGATGTAGCGCTATGGCTTAAGGTAATAAGCTCATCTTGCCCTGCAAAGATAACATCATGTTCACCTACAATGGTGCCACCGCGAATTGCATGGATACCAATTTCATTTTTAGTACGCTTTTCCCTTATTTGTGACCTATCATATTGGTAGGAATATTGGTTATCTAAAACATCATTAATGCCATTTGCGATAGCAAGGGCAGTGCCACTAGGGGCATCAATTTTTTGATTATGGTGCTTTTCTATAATCTCAATATCAAAACCTACATCTGATAATATTTCGGTTGCTCTTTTGGCAAGGCCAATAAGAAGATTTACACCTAGTGACATATTAGCAGAATAAAATATAGGTAGGCTTAGGCTAAGCTCTTTGATGTAATTTATATCATCATCACAAAGGCCAGTTGTACACACTATAACAGGAGTTTTGCTGGCTTTAGCAAAATCTAATAAAGGTCTGACTGCACTGGCGGTAGAAAAATCAATAATAAGATCCCCTTTTACGGTGCACTCATCTGCTGTAGCAAATACTGGGTAAGGGCTTGGAGAACTTACATTAGGATCTATACCTGCAACAATTTCCATGTCAGAGCTGCTTTCTACAAGCTTGGTAATTACTTGCCCCATATTTCCGTTACAACCGTGCATAATAATATTTATCATATAAGCTGCTCCTTTCTATGGAATAAGCTTTAGTCTTTCCATTTCTGCCTTCAACAGTTTACTGTGGGATTCTTCCATAGGAGTTAGTGGAAGTCTACAGTTTCCAACATCCCATCCCATCATATTTAAGGCTGCCTTAACAGGGATTGGATTAACTTCAGAGAATAATAAATGAACTAAATCAAGATATTTTAATTGAAGTTCCTTGCTTTTTTCTACATCCCCATCTAAGAATGTACGAACTATATCATGTGTTTCCTGAGGTAAGATATTAGCAATAACAGATATAACACCCTTGCCACCTAAGGAAAGAAGGGGTGTAATCTGGTCATCATTACCGGAATAAATATCTAGGTTTTCACCACATTGATTAGCTATATCGGCTATTTGACTAATGTTTCCACTTGCCTCTTTAATGCCCACGATATTATCAATTTTCGAAAGTTTAACTGCAGTGCTTACATCGATATTAACACCAGTACGGCTTGCAACGCTATATACTATCATGGGTATATCAGCAGCCTTAGCTATTTCTGTAAAGTGAGCTACTAAGCCGTTTTGTGTACACTTATTATAGTAAGGAGTTATCTGTAAGGTAGCATCTGCTCCTATTTCTTTGGCCTCCCTCGTAAGTTTTACTCCGTATGCTGTATCATTACTTCCAGTTCCTGCTACTACAGGAACCCTTTTATTTGTTGTTTCAACTGCTGTTGCGATACATTTTATGTGCTCATCATGAGTTAGTGTAGGAGCCTCACCTGTAGTACCACAAATTACAATACTATCTGTGCCATTTTCAATCTGGAAATCTATAAGTTCTGCTAATTTATTATAGTTAACTGAACCGTCTGCGTTAAAAGGCGTTACTATTGCAACACCTGATCCTTCAAAAATTGTCATATTATTCATCCTTTCAATTACATCAAATTGTCTATAATCCATTCTGCTATTTGAATAGTATTTGTTGCAGCTCCTTTACGGATATTGTCTGCAACTACCCATAAGTTAACTCCATTTTCAAGGCTTTCGTCTCGGCGAATTCTACCAACGAAAACTTCATCTTTACCTGTTGCATTAGCTGGAAGAGGATATACATTATTTGCAACATCATCTTCCACAACTATGCCAGGTGCCTTTTCAAGAACTTCTTTTAACTCATCTAGTTCAAATGGCTTATTAAACTCTAGGTTAATAGATTCACTATGGCTATTAAATACAGGTACACGAACAGTTGTTGCTGTTATACCTAGGTCTGGCTTATGAAGAATTTTTTTGGTTTCCTCAATCATTTTCATTTCTTCTTTTGTGTAGCCATTATCTACAAAGGAATCTATGTGAGGTAAGCAGTTATTGGCAATAGGGTGTGGATAATTTGTTGGAGGATTACCTTTTAGTCCTTCTTCTAAATCAGTCCAACCAGCAAGCCCAGAGCCAGATACAGCTTGGAAGGTAGTGTATATTACCCTTTTAATATCATAATACTCATCTAAAGGTTTAAGTGCCACTAAGGCCTGGATTGTAGAGCAGTTAGGATTTGCAATAATCCCTTTATGATTTCTGATATCCTCCCCATTTACTTCTGGTACAATTAAAGGAACATCATCGTTCATCCTAAATGCAGAACTGTTATCAATAACAATACATCCCTTTTCTACAGCAATAGGGGCAAATTTTTCACTAATTCCGCCACCGGCAGAGAATAAGGCAATATCTATACCACGATCAAAAGATGTTTCTGTGAGTTCCTCAACAGTGTGCTCTTCACCTTTAAATGTGATCTTCTTGCCTGCAGAACGGGCAGAGGAAAACATATAAAGATTTTCAATAGGTAAATCCTTTTCCTCTAGAACCTCTAAAAATGTCTGACCAACCATTCCTGTTACACCAACAATTGCAAGATTAATTTTTTTCACAATACAGCCTCCTAAATTTTTATTATAATTTAACAAGTAAAACAGCTAGCGCAAGCGCTAGCTGTGAATAAATCTTAATGTAAAAAAGATTAATATATCCCTATGTTCACAGTAGCACTCCACCTTATTATTTTACCTTATAAGATGACAGTTGTACAGTTATTCGCTATACAACCAGGAACAAAATAATTGCAAGACTATCCGTCCTTCGGCGTTATCCCCTTTCGGTATTTATCCCTTTCCCTTGCAGAATCAAAATACTTACTATTAAATAACGCGGCCTCTACTTATATTTAATTGTCTAGATAGTATCACTAAATTATTAGCTTGTCAACTACCTATTAGTTTTATTTTATTAGCTATCAATATTATTATATGAAGAAAAAAGGAAAAGTTGAAAGTATATTAATATTTAGGCATAAAATTTAAGGAATAGGCCCATACTCTACATATGGAAGATAAATTAAGATATGAAAATGGAAAGGTGAGATAAATGATTGAAAATAATAATACGGGAAAAGTGGATAAGGAAAAATTATACGATGCCCTAACAGAAGACCAGAAGATGAAACTTGAGATTGCATCAGAACTAGGACTATTAGAAAAGGTTCAAAGAGATGGCTGGAAATCCCTAAGCTCCAAGGAAACAGGACGTATAGGCGGCCTAATGACCAAAAGGAAAAGAGAAATGAAAAAAGATAAGTAAATTTAAGGGATGTGCTATATGGGATGCACATCCCAATATTACATATACACCAGTAATCAGAGTAAAACTTAATATTAAAAGGTCATGTTTCATATAGAAACACAATTGCAAGATTACCAATATACTAAAAGGTTCATATGTCATACGAATCAGTAATCAGAGTAAAAGCAAATATTAAAAGGACATGTTTCATATGCGAACACATTTGCAAGATTACTTAAAGTCTCTGAGAAGAAATATTGTTTTTGCGTATAAAAAGCTATATGTCTGAGCGAAGCGAGTTTATAGCTTTTAGTAAAAAAATATTTATGATCAGTAGGACTTGTAGAAACCTTGCACAGGGTGAAGTATATGAAACATGACCTTTACTTATTGATTTTATCAACTTTAAAACCTATAATTAAAGAACATCAATTATNAAAAGGTGATTAAAGTGGAGGCATATGGTGATTTTGCCCAGGTATATGATTTATTTATGCAAGATGTACCTTATAGAAAATGGGCTAAACATATAGAGACAGTATGGAAGAAATATAATATTACTCCCAGAATAATAGCAGAGCTGGGTTGTGGTACAGGTGAGTTAACTAATTACTTTGCTAAAAAGGGTATAGAAACAATTGGGATTGATAACTCAGCCCAGATGCTTGCTGTGGCAAAGGAAAAATCACTAGTAGAGGGCTTGGATGTATTATACTTGCTACAAGATATGAGGGATTTTGAATTATATGGGACTGTTGATAGTATATATAGCACCTGTGATAGTATTAATTATATTTTGGAAGAAGAAGAATTACTTCAGACTTTTAAATGGGTTAATAACTACCTAGACCCAGGGGGCATATTTATATTTGATATTAACAGCCAATATAAGTATGAAGAGATTTTAGCAGATAATACCTTTGCCTATAATATTGAAGGTGGCTCATATATATGGGAAAATTATTATGACAAAGAAGAAGGAATTAATGAATATCTAGTAACCTTCTTTGTAGAAGATAGTGATGGGAGATATTCTAAGTTTGAAGAATTGCATTATGAAAGAATGTACACATTAGATGATATTGCAAATCTACTTGAAAAGGCTGGAATGGGTGTGGAGGGGGTTTACGATGGCTACACCTTCGAAAAACCAAGGCTAGACTCAGATAGATTAGTATTTATTGCTAAGGAAAAGGAAAAGTGAGGTATACTATAATGAAAGATTATGTTGTAAGAGGAACTGATAAAGGTGGTAATTTTAGGTTTTTTGCAAGTGCAAGTAAGGATATAGTTCAAACGGCATCAGACCACCATCATACATCGCCAGTGGTAACGGCAGCACTTGGACGAACTATGACGGCTGCTGCGATGATGGCTCAAATGCTTAAGAATGATAATGATAGAATGAGCGTTACTATAAAAGGTGACGGCCCCATAGGAGGGGTGATAGTAGAAGCTAATACTAAGGGAGATATAAAGGCATATCCTTATAATGCAAATGTGGACCTACCTTTAAATGAAAAAGGCAAGTTAGATGTGAGCGGGGCATTTGGTAATGCTGTAATGACTATAATGAAGGATATGGGTTTAAAAGAACCCTATATAGGTCAGACTATATTAGTATCAGGTGAAATAGCGGAAGACTTCACCTATTACTTTGCAACATCAGAACAGACGCCTTCAGCTGTTGCTCTAGGAGTCTTAATAGATGTTGACCATAGTATTAAGCAATCAGGTGGCTTTATTATACAAGTAATGCCAGATGCATCTGATGATGCAATAGATCTACTAGAGGAAAAGCTAAATGATTTCCCATCAGTTACTACTTTGTTAGAAGAGGGTAAGACGGTAGAAGAAATAATAGAAGAATTATTAGGGGAAGTAACATTCTGGGAAAGGAAGGAAATACAATTTTCCTGTGATTGTAGCCTTGATCAAATGGAAAGAGGCTTAATAAGTATTGGCGAGGAGGATCTTACTGAGATACTAGAGGAAGATAGGGGAGCAGAATTAACCTGTCATTTTTGTAATAAGAAATATAATTTTAATGAAGATGACCTACAGGGTTTACTAGATGAAGTTAAAAATAACAAATAATTATCTTAGATGGACAAGGTAAGTAATAGCTAGCCTAGGCATATATTTAAAGTAAGTATGTCAATAAGGGTGATAAATATGAAGCAGATAGTTATTAACACATATTCTTATAGGCATCACATACAGGAATATATAGAAGGAAGAATAAATAAGCTAGCTAGAGAAGAATACTTTCCCAACATAAGTGTAGAGGAGACAGGTAGTGTTGTATTTGTTATCTGTGAATTTCCACAGCAAATGTCCCAGGCTAAGCAGGAGAAATACTTTCAAGAATATTTAATAATACCCCTCGCTAGGGCTATGGTAGATATTATACAGAATGAATTTACAAAAGAGTATGCTAATAAAATAATGGAAACAAGATATAATTTTACTGGCATAAAAATAATGGGATTAGCCCCAAATAAAAAGCAAGCTGAAAATTTATTAGATCCTATTACTCAGGAGCTTGCTAAGGAAAATAGTTTTTGTTTAGATGGTTGGATTAGGTTTAGGCTAGCTGATTATAGAGCATATATAGTCAGGATGGTAGATGATTTAATTTATGAATACTATGAGTATAAGGAATATGAAGAATTTATAAGACTTTTAAAAGAATTTGTTATAGATCAAACACCACTAGAAGAAGTAGTACATTTTGTAACAGGCTTTAAGGGAACGATGAATTTATATAATAAAAACGCGAAAAAGATAATGTCAATAAGTGAAGACGAATCTAATGATTTTATTTTGGGGACCTTACTTACAATAGCACCTAGGAAAATTATTGTTCATAGAGTAGAGGGATGTAACAACATAAATGCCATAAGTACAATAAGGAGGGTGTATGGTGATAGGGTAAGTTTTTGTAAGGCTTGTGAGATTTGTAATAGGCCTAAATGGTATAAAAAAATAGTTAATAAGATAAGGCCACCTACTAAATAAGGTGGCTTTATCACTTATCTTGACACCTAAAAAACTATGGTATACAATTAATTTAGCTAAAAAGTATATACACTTTTATAAACAATGCTCCGTACTATAAGATGATGTAGGAGGAATTATAGTGATTAAGATAACATTAAAAGACGATGTAGTTAAAGAATATAAAAAAGGCATGACTGTACTTGAAATTGCACAGGATATAAGTGCAGGTCTTGCCCGTGTGGCGACTGCAGGAAGGTTAGACGGTGAATTAGTAGATTTACGTACTACTGTAGATAAGGATAGCAATTTAGAAATCCTAACCTTTAATGATAAAGAAGGGCAAGAAGCCTTTAGGCATACAGGTTCCCATATACTAGCCCAAGCTGTTCAAAGACTTTACCCTGAAGCTAAGCTAGCAATAGGACCAGCTATAGATGATGGCTTTTACTATGACTTTGATCATGAGCGTCCATTTACAGAAGAGGACTTCGAGGCAATAGAAGCGGAAATGCGAAAGATTGTTAAGGAAAGGCTGGAGATTACATCCTTTGAGCTTCCAAGAGATGAAGCCATTAAGCTTATGGAAGAAAAGGGTGAATCATACAAGATAGAATTAATTAATGAATTACCTGAGGATGAAGTAATCTCATTTTATAAGCAGGGAGAATTTGTGGACCTTTGTGCAGGACCACACTTAATGAATACTAGAGATGTAAAGGCCATAAAAATCCTTTCAGCAGCAGGAGCCTACTGGAAGGGTAGCGAGAAAAATAAGATGCTTTCCCGTATTTATGCAACTGCTTTTCCAAAGAAATCAGAGCTAACAGCCCATTTGGAGAGGCTGGAAGAAGCTAAAAAGAGGGATCACCGTAAACTAGGTAAAGAGCTAGAACTTTTTACTTTATTAGATGAAGGCCCAGGATTTCCATTTTTCCTACCAAAAGGAATGGAACTGCGCAATACACTGGTTAATTACTGGAGAGAGATTCATAAAAAAGCAGGCTATGTAGAAATTTCTACACCTATTATCTTGAATAAAGAACTCTGGATAACTAGTGGTCACTGGGATAACTATAGGGAAAACATGTATACAACAACCATAGATGAAGAAGAATATGCAATAAAACCAATGAACTGCCCAGGTGGTATCTTAGCTTATAAGACTAAGAAACATTCCTATAGAGACTTCCCATTAAGGATGGGAGAACTTGGACTTGTCCATAGGCACGAGTTATCAGGAGCCCTTCATGGACTTATGAGGGTTCGTAACTTTACCCAAGATGATGCTCATATTTTTATGTTACCAGAGCAAATAAAAGACGAAGTAAAAGGTATAGTTAATATTATTGATGAAGTGTATAAGGTGTTTGGTTTTAAATATCATATAGAACTATCCACCAAACCAGAAAATAGTATGGGATCAGATGAAGACTGGGATATGGCAATTAATGCCCTTAAGGAAGCAATAGAGGAGCTAGGGTATGATTATATTATTAATGAGGGAGACGGTGCTTTCTACGGTCCCAAATTAGACTTCCATCTAGAAGATTGCCTAGGTAGAACATGGCAGTGTGGAACAATTCAGCTAGACTTCCAGGAGCCTGAACGTTTTGAGTTAGAATATACAGGTGCAGATGGTAATGAGCATAGACCAGTGATGATTCACAGGGTAGTTTACGGAAGTATTGAAAGATTTATAGGAATATTAATTGAACATTTTGCTGGTGCATTTCCAGTTTGGCTAGCGCCAGTTAAGGTGAAAGTACTTCCGATTTCAGAGAAATATCATGACTATGCTAATGAAGTTGTAGCTAGGTTTGAAGAATTGGATATAGATGTAGAAATGGATAACAGAGCCGAAAAAATAGGCTACAAGATTCGTGAAGCAAGAAATGAGAGGGTTCCTTATATACTTGTAGTAGGCCAAAAAGAGGAAGAAGACAAGACAGTATCTGTTAGGAGTAGGCAAGGCGACGAAGGAGCTATGGACTTAGATGTCCTTATAGATCGTATTCAGGATGAAATCAAAACAAAATATAATCATCTAGTTGACAAATAAATCTTATAATGGTAAGATAGCATAGGTTAAAAGATATAATTAAATTTTCAAGTAGGAGTATCCACTTCTCACCTTACAACAATTAGGTTCGTATGGTTATTTATAATATTGATTCTATATGTGTGCCGTGCATACATATATATGACGATGTTTACAAGGTGGATAGATAACTCTATCCACTTTTTTATATTAACATAATTAAGTGGCAAGCAAATAATAGGAGGTGCCCGTTATTAAAGGCGTATTGGTAAATGAGCAAATTCGTGCAAAGGAAGTTAGGTTAATTGGTGAAGAGGGAGAGCAAATAGGAGTTGTATCCATAGCTGAAGCTAATAGGATTGCAGCAGAAAAGGGTGTAGATCTAGTAATGATATCCCCTAAGGCAAACCCACCAGTTTGTAAAACAATGGACTTTGGGAAACATAAGTTTGAAGTTGCAAAAAGGGAAAAAGAAGCTCGCAGAAAGCAAAAAACTATTAATGTTAAGGAAGTTAGGTTTTCCGCAGGTATTGAGCAACATGACTTTGATACTAAATTGCGTCATGCACAAAGATTTCTTAAGGCAGGAGATAAGGTTAAAGTTTCTGTAATGTTTAGAGGTCGAGAAATGAGGCATACGGAGCAAGGTAAGGCGCTACTTGAAGAAGCTGCTAAGGTGTTGGCAGAATATGGTGAAGTAGAAGGAAAACCAAGGCTAGAAGGTAGAAACATGGTTATAATGGTGCTACCTAAGCAATAGATAATTTAAATATATATTTAAATATATATTTTGATACGAATTAAGGAGGAATATAAAGTGGCTAAGATGAAAACAAACAGATCCGCTGCAAAGCGTTTTAAAGCAACTAAATCAGGAAAATTAAAAAGAAACCAAGCAGGTATGGCTCATATTCTAGGTAAAAAGTCCCAAAAAAGAAAACGTAACTTACGTAAGTCTGCAATTGTGGCTAAATCTGATGAAAAACAAATGAAGCGTTTATTACCGTATATATAAGGATTAGGAGGAAGTTACAATGGCCAGAGTTAAAGGCGGAACAAACAGTAAGAAAAGACATAACAGAGTTTTAAAATTATCAAAAGGATATAGAGGAGCTAAGTCTAAACAATACAAAACAGCTAACCAAGCAGTAATGAAATCTTTAGACTATGCATATGTAGGAAGAAAATTAAGAAAACGTGAATTTAGACGTTTATGGATTACACGTATTAATGCTGCAGCAAGACTTAATGGAATGACATACAGTCGTTTTATGAATGGTCTAAAGGTTGCTAACATTAATATTAATAGAAAAATGTTAGCTGATCTAGCAGTTAACGATGCAAAAGCATTTTCAGAATTAGTAGAAACTGCAAAAGCACATGTATAATATAAATCCAAGGTAAGCAATTACCTTGGATTTTTTATTTTATAAAATATTCTCCTTTTGCCTATAAAAGCCAATGACTATGAATAAGTAAATGTGTATAATAAATATAATTTGTTAGGGTGATGGTATGAGACTGAGAAAGTGGTGTGTAACTAATATTATTATATTAATAGCATTTATAACCTGGATATTGACCCTATTTGCAAAAGGCAATCCTAGTAAAGTGGAGAAAATTTATTCATCTACTATCTATCCTTATGTAGGAAAGACTGTTGGTAAAATAAGTGGAATTGTGCCATTTTCACTAGGAGAAGTTATGATTTATATAGTAGTCTTAATAGTACTAGGCTTTATCTTGACTATTATTGTAAAACCTAGGTTAATTATTGTAAATATAAAAGAAGTATTACATATTATTATTAGGGCCATATGTTTGGCTTATACACTTTTTTATTTTTTATGGGGCTTTAATTATTACAGACAGGATTATATGGTGCTAGCTGGTATAGATTCGGCAGATCCAACAATTGAAGATTTGGAGTATTTTACCCTGAAAACTATTGAAAGTGCTAATAGGATAAGGGTGGATTTGGATGAAGATGAAAATGGGATATTTAAGCTAGATAAAAATTTTAAAAACCTTGGACTTTCAGCAAACCAAAGCTTTTCAGGGGTTTATATAGGGGATGTAGGATTAGATGGTAAATATGGCAGGGCTAAACCTTTGATGATTTCTAAGTGGATGAGTTACACGGGTATCACTGGGATTTATTTTCCCTATACAATGGAAGCTAATATAAATACTGATGTAGCAGATGTGACAATACCTGCTACCATATGTCATGAAATTGCCCATCAAAGGGGATTTGCTAAGGAAGAAGAGGCTAACTTTATTTCATATTTAATATCTGTTAATCATGAGGATCCAAACTTTCAATATTCAGGGCATTACTTAGCATTACAATATCTTCTAAGCGATATTAAAAAACAAGATATAGATTTGTATTATGATATTAGAGAAAAGATAAGTGAAGAAATAAATAGGGATATGGAAAACAACTATTTATATTGGAAGGAAAAAGAGGGGAAGGTTGAAGAGGTAGCAACAACCTTAAATGATAATTACCTAAAGGCTAACAATCAAAAATCTGGTGTAGAAAGTTATAATGGTGTTGTGGAGCTATTGTTAACTACCTATAAGACACAAGGCTATCCACTATATCTTAAAACCAATTAGGGCGGAGAATATGGAGAGCAAAACACTAACTAGGGCTAAGGTAAGAAGGGTTTGGTTTTGGTCAAATATACAATACAGGGAAATACCTACGCTTATGGCTAAGAAGGATGTTGAGATAATATTTGCATAGGGGAATAGGATGTTAATAAAGATATAGATGCAGAAAATTATAAAGGAAAGTAAGGTAATGAAAGAAATTCGTTTTGTATTCATAAAATCTCCCCCTAGATATAAACTATTTTTATAATAGTATATGCCTAAGGGGAGATTTTATGAAATCTTATTTTTGTGTGATTAGGTTAGATTTAACCAATACTGGATAGATAGAATGTATAGTTATAGTTGCAAGCAATACCTTTAATAAATCTAGGGCAATAAAAGGTAACACCCCGGCTGAGATAGCCTGTAAATAAGTAAGCTGCATAACGAACTTTAGTTGAATGGTTCCTATTAAATAAGAGACTGTAAGTCCTAGTGTTATAACTAAAAAGGTAGAAATAAATTTAAGTTTGTTATTAGATATTTTATAGACAAAATTGTGTAGAAGGTATCCTGTAATAAAAGTTGACATTATAAATCCAATGATATAGCCGCCTGTTGGGCCAACAAGTACCTGGATACCGCCTTTCATGCCAGAGAATACTGGTAAACCAATTACACCTAGCATTATGTAGATAATCATAGATATTGCACCTAAAGTTCCACCTAACAATCCACCTGTTATAGCTACACCAAAAAATTGCAGTGTAAAGGGTACTGGCGTAGGTAGTGGGAGGTGAACAAGTGTAAATATACACATTAGGGATGAGAATATAGAAGCAAGTATTAAATCTTTGATTTTCATATAAATTCCTCCATATAAGATATATTTCTTGATAATTCTATCTCAAATAACTATAATAAATTATCTACTTATTGTCAACTATCATGCCTTGATACAATTAGGTATATGTTGTATGATATGTTAGGGTAAGTTAGACGCCCTTAAGCATTAAATACTAAAGATTAACGGGGGGTTAGTAAATGGGAATAGTAGTAATGATATTGACAGGAATTAGTTTGGCAATGGATGCATTTGCTGTTTCAATTTCTTGCGGATTGGCACAGGGTAAAAAGTCCAAGACATTGTCAGTGGCTATGAAGCTAGCATTGTCATTTGGAATTTTTCAAGGAATGATGATTTTCTTAGGTTGGGCTTTTGGTCTATCCTTTAAGGATCTTATATCATCTTATGCACACTGGATAGCCTTTATTTTACTTGCGCTAATAGGAGGTAAAATGATATACGACTCTAGGAGTGAAGAAGGGTGCAGTATATCATTTGATAGTCTTGTAACACTTATGGTATTATCAATTGCTACAAGTATAGATGCCCTAGCCGTGGGAGTTAGTTATTCTGTTATTAATATATCTTTTATTGATATCACTATAACAGCTTTGATAGTGGCAAGTGTAACTTTTGCTTTTTGTTTTGGAGGTACATATGTAGGAGCTAAGATAGGGTGCAATCCTAAATTTAAGGCTAGAATAGATATTACTGGTGGATTAATATTAGTGTTTATCGGAGCAAAAATTTTATTAGAAAGTACAGTGTTAATATAAAAATCTAGTATAGCAATTCAAATCTAGGTAATACTAAGTACGTAGCATATTTTTAAGATTAAAGGTGGTGTTATGTATGGAAATTAACTCTAGTATAGAATGTGAAGTTGATGAGTGTAAGTTTCATAGTGAGGCTACGGATCACTGCACGCTAGATAAGATTAAAGTAGAGAAGAATGAAATGGAAGCAACTACAATAGAGTCTACTGATTGTGGTAGTTTTGAGGTAAAGTAAGTAAATGTCAGGGAGGTCCTATATTGCAATTGCAATATAGGACCTATTTTGAAAAAAGAGTTGACTTATATGTAGAATCAAGTATAATTATAAGAGTTGTGAAGTTAATAATAAGTTGCCGGAGTGGCGGAATTGGCAGACGCACAGGACTTAAAATCCTGCGAGACTTATACTCTCGTACCGGTTCGATCCCGGTTTCCGGCATACACTTAAAAGCCAGCCCCAGAACTTACCAAGTTCTGGGGCTGGCTTTTTGCTAAGCAATATATGTGTTTATGTTATTTTCTTTAAATTTATTTAGGTATTCCTTAGGAGCCTTATCATCTACGATAATGTTATTTACACCATTTAAATCAAAAAGGTGGGCAAAGGTTTGTTTGTTAAACTTACTATAGTCTGCCAATAAATAAGAAGTTTTACAATGGGTGGTTAAATAATCATATAAGGGAATTTGTTTTCTGTTCTTTATAGAATATCCAAATTCAAAATCTATACCATCCACGGTAAAGAAGGATTTATCGAAAAACATGGTGTTTAATATCTCAATAGTATAGTCCCCTAGTGTTTCTATGTGGTTTTTT